>ENA-UOOK01003382-UOOK01003382.1-fermentation-metagenome-genome-assembly--contig:-NODE-3382-length-18216-cov-3.914432_pt1 | contig 18216 bp, 16 predicted proteins | sample MGYA00245777_ERZ724023 | MGnify/ENA primary metagenome ERZ724023 (study PRJEB28704, sample SAMN03018312) | fermentation metagenome | biome: anthropogenic terrestrial biome; feature: soil; material...
TTACTTTTCTTAATATATGGTGTCGGAACCGAAATAATGTAAGTATCTGTTTTTTGCAATATGTTTTCAGATATTTCTTCAGTATCGAATCTTTTTGTAAATCTATTTGTGGCATTACGATATGCAATATCGAAAATTTTCTCTATAGCATTTTTCCTTTCTCCATAGATCTGCTGTTCAATTCTATAAAAACTATTAAAAATGCAAAACAAAGTTTTACCAACTGTACTTTTACCAGTATTATTTTCACCAGCAATAACTGTAATTCCATTTAATTCAACGATTGCATTTTCAATTTTACCTATATTTTTTAAAGTTAAAATCATCTGCCAAACCTCCATTTATTTAAGATGTATTATAAACAGTATAATTATTATTAATACTAATTATACCAGTTCTGATTCTTCAAGTCTATATTCCAATTTGTGTATTTAATGCACTCAAAGTATATTTATCTACAGAGCTTTTACTAAATAGAACATTGGTAGATATACATTTTGAATATTTTGATAACAATTCTGTAGAAGAGTAACCTTGTTATAATCTCAGAAAATTTAGGAGGAATACCTTCTGCTCCTGAAAGAGCTAGTGTATCAGCAGATAAGGGCTTGTTCCAGGCTGTATGGACAGGATACAGGAATGTAAATAGTAATAATGGTGATAATACTAATAGTGGGAACATTAATGATGACAATGATGTGGCTACCGAAGTATATTGGTCTCCTAATGAAAATATATTATCCGCAAACTTTGTAGAAGCAGGTTTCTTAATTTTTGAACGGATAGGAAAAGAGAAAGTATTTTGCCTTGATACAAATGGAAATACCGAATGGGAATTTACTCCTGATGATGCTTTGCTTATACACATACATCAGGGACATATATTGTAGCAGAATCTGGGTTTTTGCAGTGGAATCAACATTGGAACGGAAACATATAGAACAAATTCTGTGCCTGTAGGAAACGAATATTATATTACCCAGGAAGTAGAAGAAATTGAAAGTGATGCTTCAAATATAGTTGATATCATACAGCCTGAACAGTTATAGTAAGGTTTATAACTATTTACAAAATATATTTAAAATATTATATACTTTTATTATTAACTAGTATATAATTGTATAATAATTAAATACTTGAGTAGCAAGTGACCGATAAAATCGGCATAATAGGGAAACAGGTGAAAATCCTGTGCGGTCCCGCCGCTGTATGAGGGGAGAAGTCCTTTAAAACCACTGGGAAACCGGGAAGGGAAGGATAACGATGAGCCTTAAGCCAGAAGACCTGCTTGCAGTATATTCATTGTAACCTACGAGAGATAGGAAGATGAACAGTATATGCAATATAAAATATGCATAGAATTTATATATAATATACAACATGTATAGAATATAAATATATATGATGTGTTGTGAAATATAAATTCGATGTAAAGTGAGACGTGAATATTGTAAATATTGTGAATGTTGTATAAATGCCCTTTTATCCATGTAGGATAAAAGGGTTTTTTGGTTTAGCAAAGCTTTTATCTTCCTGTTACCTCTATGAGTGAATTAATGTTAAAAATATAGACAGGAGAGAAAGCTATGTCAGACTATAAATTTATATCGCAGCCAAAAGAAATCGAGAAAAAAAGTTTTGAAATCATTTCTCATTTACTAGAAGGCAAGAATATTAACCCATTGCATGAACCTATCATTATAAGGGCTATTCACACTACTGCAGATCCTGATTATGCAGATATTTTAAAATTCAGTGAAAATGCTGTTTTAAAAGGTATACAAGCATTAAAATCTGGTTGTGGAATTGTTACTGATACAAGGATGGCTGAGGCTGGTATTAATAAGAAGGGACTTGCTAAACTAGGAGCTTATATATCATGTTTTATGGATGACAAGCAAGTTGCAAAAGAAGCCGTTGAGAGAGGAATAACCAGAGCTGCTGTATCTATGGAAAAAGCTTCCCTTGATTCACACAATAAATTATTTGTTATAGGTAATGCTCCAACAGCACTTATAAAATTATATGAATTAATCAGTGAAGGCTTAGCTAAACCTGAACTTGTTATAGGGGTACCTGTTGGTTTTGTAAATGTAGTGGAATCAAAGGAGCTTTTCAAAAAGTGCAATGCTCCTTATATTATTTCTGATGGACGTAAGGGAGGAAGTAATGTAGCTGCTGCTATTGTAAATGCTCTGGTTATAATGGCAGGAGAATAGGTGTAGAGAATAGGTGTAGAGGATAGGTGTAGAGAATAGGTGTAGAGGATAGATGTAGAGGATAGATGTAGAGGATAGATAGAGAGAGAGTAGATGACAAGAGAATAGATAGCAGGAGAATAGATAATGATGGATGAGTATGTGATAGTTGGCGGGAAAAAACTAAGGAAAGGTTATACTACGGGTACTTGTGCAGCAGCGGCTTCTAAAGCTGCGGTAACTATGCTGATAACAGGTAAAATTCCTGAAAAAATCAGTGTTGATACACCTGCGGGAATAAGGCTGAATGTTCCTGTTTCAGATGCATTATTGGAAGATGACTATGCTGAGTGTTCAGTTATTAAAGATGGAGGGGATGACCCTGATATAACCACTGGGCTTAAAATATTTGCAGGAGTTAAGCTTACTGATAGTGGAACTGTTGAAGTAAATGCAGGAGAAGGTATAGGTATAGTTACATTGCCTGGTCTAAAAGTGGAAATAGGTAAACCTGCAATAAATCCTGTTCCCATGAAGATGATACATGATGCCGTATTTCAAGTATTACCCAAAGGTAAAGGAGCAGCTATTACACTTAGAGTTCCCGGAGGTGAAGAAATTGCCCGGAAAACATATAATCCAAAATTAGGAATTGTCGGGGGTATATCTATTATCGGAACAAAAGGAATTGTAGAGCCAATGTCTGAAGAAGCATGGAAAGAAGCACTTGCACTGGAATTAAATATTCTGGTTAAAAAAGGCTTTAAATCATGTGTATTTGTTTTCGGAAATTATGGTGAGGATTTTGCTATCAATAACCTTGGTATACAAAAAGGCAGAATCATTAAAATCAGCAATTTTATAGGATTTATGCTTGATAAAGCTGCAGAGTATGGTGTGGAAAGCATTATTATAGCAGGCCATCTTGGAAAGCTTGTAAAAGTGGCTGCAGGAATATTCCATACTCACAGCAGGATAGCTGATGCACGTATGGAGATACTTGCCGCATATGCAGGGCTGGAAGATGCTTCAACTGATATTATTAGAAAAATTTATGCTTGCAGGACAACGGGAGAAGCTGCATCTATCATTGATAACGAAGGGCTATTAAAAGTTTACAAAAGAATTGCTGAAAATGCATCAAAAAGATGTGAGGATCATACCTTTGGGAAAGTGCTCACAGGGACGGTTCTCTTTAATGAAGATAATAGGCTTTTATGTATGGATAATGCAGCACTTGAAATAATTAAGAAATTTGATAATTGAGAAATCAAATGACTGATTAGTTGAATAAAAGGCATTAAATCAGCTTCTTTGAGAATCCAAATGACCAAGTTTATTATTTGATTATGCCTAATTAAAAAGTTAAATAACTAGCAGACAAGATAAAATAAGGAGTTAGATGAATGAATAAAGATAAAAAGTTATATATTGCGGGTATTGGACCTGGAAATATTAACCTGATTACCCCTGAAGCTATGAAAGCAATTGAATCAAGTGATGTTTTAATTGGCGGGAAAAGAAATCTTGAATTATTTAAGAATCTTAATAAAGAGGGAATTACTATAGGAAGGGATCTTGAAAAAATCTCTCTTTATATTTTAGAAAACATAGAACAAAAGAGAATTACCATATTGGCTACAGGTGATCCCGGGATATTTAGCATAGCAGATTTTTTAAAACGGCAATTAAAGAATAGGGATATAAAAATGGAAGTTATACCGGGAATAAGCTCCCTTCAATATTTATGCAGCAAAATAGGCATGAATTGGAATGACATGGCAATTTTAAGTCTCCATGGAAGAGAGGAGGATAACCTGCTTAATGTAATAAAAAAAAATGTAAAAACTGCTGTATTTACAGGAGGAGGAACTTCTCCAGCTGAAGTTTGCAGCTTTCTTATAGAAAATGGAACTGATAATGTTAAAGTTATTGTCGGAGAGAGGCTTTCTTATCCAGATGAAAGGATTGTATCAGGAACACCTAAGGAAATTTGTAAAATGAACTTCGGTAGTCTTTCACTCCTTATTATAGAGCATATTACTGATAGCAATTTTGTTAAATATGCATTTACTGAAGAGAAAATTACAGTACATAGTCCAAATTATGTCAATAATGCAGAAAGCGAAGATATAGAAAGCAAGAATATAGAAAAATGGGAATATATAACACCGGGAATACCTGATCACTTTTTTATTAGGGGAGATGTTCCCATGACTAAGGAAGAAGTGAGAGCAGCAGCTTTATCGAAAATGAGGCTTAGCGAAGATAGTATAGTTTTTGATATTGGAGCAGGAACAGGTTCAATTGCTATAGAATGCAGCTTGATTTGCCGTAAGGGAAGAGTATATGCAGTGGAAAGGGATAAAGAAGCAATAGAGCTAATTAATAGTAATCTTAAAAAGTTTGGGGTAAGCAATGCCTTTGTAGTTGAAGGAAATGCGCCTTTGGTTTTGGAGAGCTTGCCCTATCCTGATAGAGTCTTTATCGGAGGATCAGGAGGAAATATGGAGGAAATAATAAATTGGATTGCAGGATCACCAAAAGAGATAAGAGTTGTGGTTAATGCAATTTCTCCAGAATCTTGTTATGAAGCTCTTGATAGTTTTAAAACAAATGGATTTACTGATATTGAAATTATAAATATAGCTGTATCAAAGGGGTATAAAGCTGGAGACAAGCATATCATGAAGGCTATGAACCCAATATATATAATTAGTGCAAAAAGTAATTTTTGCTAAAAACAATAAATATTGAAGGCTAAAAGTAATTGCAGAAAAAAGCAGCCGAAAACAATAGGAAAATATGAAATAACAAAAATGATCAGTACAAAAAGAAAGGATGAAATGTAATTATGGTATACATCATTGGTGCAGGTCCGGGAGATCCGGAACTTATTACCGTTAAGGGTAAATCAATCCTTGAAAAATCAGATATTATAATATATGCAGGTTCGCTTGTAAATAAGGAACTCTTAAAATCAGCAAAGCCCGGCTGTGAGATTTATAATAGTGCTGTTATGAATCTTGGTGAGGTAATTTCTGTTATAGAAAAAGGTGTAAAAGAAGGAAAGCTAGTGTCAAGACTACACACAGGTGATCCTTCAATTTATGGGGCAATAAGGGAACAGATGGATGAATTTGTTAAGAGAGGGATTCCCTTTGAGGTTATACCAGGAGTCAGTTCTTTTTGTGCAGCAGCAGCAGCTTTAAAAAAGGAATATACTCTTCCTGATGTTTCTCAGACAGTCATTTTAACAAGGATGGAAGGGCGGACAAAAGTCCCTGAAAATGAGAGTATCCAATCTTTAGCAGATCATAATGCAACTATGATTATTTTTCTTAGTGTACATATGCTTGAGCAATTAGTGGAAAAGCTATGTTTTAAGTATAGTCAAGATACTCCTGTAGCAGTAGTATATAAGGCTTCATGGCCTGAACAGAAAATAGTTGAAGGGACTCTTAAAAACATATGTGCAAAAGTTGCAGATGAAAGAATTGATAAGACTGCTTTGGTTATTGTCGGAAAATTCCTTGGAGATCGTTATGAACTTTCCAAGCTTTATGATAAGAATTTTTCCCATGGTTTCAGGAAAGCTTCACAGAACTATAATTGGTAATTAACCAATGATTCACCAGCAATTAATTAGTAATTAATCAATAATTGATCAATAAATAAGGAGAGTGAATATGGAACTTTTAAATTTAGTTAGTAATAATATTAAACCTTTAAACAAAAATGTTATGGCTAAAGCATGTGAAAGGATGGACAGCCTTATAAAGCCTGTAGGAAGCTTAGGAAAACTTGAAGAAATCAGTGTAAAAATTGCCGGAATGACGGGTAAGGTGAAAAATAATATAAACAAGAAGTGTGTAGTTGTAATGGCTGCAGATAACGGAATATGTGAAGAAGGTGTAAGTACAAGTCCACAAATTATCACAGCAATGCAGTCTGTAAATATGACAAAAGGATTGACAGGCATAAGTGTTTTAGCAAGATATGCATCTTCAGATTTGAAAGTTGTGGATATAGGAATAAAAGAAGATTATGTTTGTAAAGACATAATTAACAGGAAAATAAGAAGAGGAACATGGAATTTTTCAAAAGGACCATCAATGACAAGAGAAGAAGCCATAAGAGCCATTGAAACTGGTATACAGATTGTTAAGGACTTAGTTTTAGAAGGATATGATATTTTTGGGACAGGTGAAATGGGAATTGGCAATACCAGCAGCAGCAGTGCGATAGTAATGAGTTTTACAGGCTGCAGTGTAAATGAGGCTGTAGGGAAAGGAGCGGGGCTTACTGAAGAAGCATATGAAAATAAAAAGAGAGTTATTAAACGGGCAATTGAAATAAATAATCCGGATAAAAATGATCCGATCGATGTCTTGGCAAAAGTCGGAGGACTTGATATAGCTGGTATTGCAGGGTGTTATCTTGCAGCAGCTTCCCATGGAATACCAATATTAATAGATGGCTTTATTTCAGCTGCAGCAGCAATGGTTGCATGGAAAATAAATCCTTTGGTAAAAGATTATATGATAGCATCCCATTGCTCGGCAGAACCTGGTTTTAATTTAATTATGAAAAGCATGGGCCTTTTTCCTGTTTTAAAACTTGATATGCGATTAGGAGAAGGTACAGGCTGCGTTCTTATGTTTAATGTTGTAGAAGCGGCTTTAAGCATTATGAATGAGATGGCTACCTTTGATGAAGTATCAATGGCAAACGACCATCTAGTGGACATACGGTAGATACAAGAAGCTGGCAGATATACAATATCGCAGTGTATAGCTGGAAGCAAATAAGCGTGTGCTGCGATAAATTGAGGAACTATATTTTCTCAAATATTAACGATAGGGTAGTGTTGTTTGAGAAAAATAGTATAAAAATGTAAAAAGTGCGGGACTGTCCCCCTATTTGAAGGAAGGTGTAAGATTTGGGAAAACTTATTTTTATAACCGGAGGAGCAAGAAGCGGCAAAAGCACATATGCTGAAAAGCTTGCGGCAGACGGAGGCGGTAAAGTTCTATATATAGCTACGGCTGTTCCTTTTGATGAAGAGATGAAGTTAAGAATAAAAAAACACAGGCAAAGAAGGCCTAAGGAGTGGCAGACAGTAGAGGCATATAAAGATCTGGATAATGCTGTTATAGAGAATTCCTCTGATAAAAAAATTGTATTGCTGGATTGTATAACAGTTATGATAACAAATTTAATGATAGACAAGAAAACTGATTGGGGAAATATAAGTGAATCCGAACTGGAAGAAATTGAGAATATAATAAATGATGAAGTTGATAAGCTAATTAATACAGTGCATGTTGAGAACATGTTATTTTTAGTGGTTAGTAATGAATTGGGAATGGGTTTGGTGCCGGAATATCCAATGGGAAGAGTTTTCAGAGATATTGCAGGACGGGTAAACCAGAAACTTGCTAAAGCTGCAGATGAAGTATTTGTTTGTATATCAAGTATTCCTGTAAAAATTAAATAAATAGTTTTGTTATATTTAGGAAGGAGAATTTTTTAAGAAAATGTCTGTAAAAATGATGGTAAAAACAAATGTAAAAAGATTTTTGCTGATGTTTCAGTTTCTTACAACTATACCATTGCCGTTAAATCTGGATGCTGAGGACAAGGATTTAGGCGAAGGACTTATTTATGCAGTTCCTGTTGGTTTAGTAATTGGATTAATTCTTGCAGCTTTTAATTACTTATTTGCTCTTATCTTTGCACCCCTCATATGTGCGGTGTTATTGAATGTAGTTTACATAATAACAACAGGAGGACTGCATCTTGATGGGTTTGCTGATACAATTGATGGCATATTTTCCTATAGAACAAGGGAAAGAATGCTAGAGATTATGAAAGACAGCCGATTAGGAAGTAATGCAGTTATTGCGCTAATATGCATATTGCTTTTAAATACTGCACTTTATTATGAGACAACTAATATAAAAACATCAATGCTTATATTAATGCCTGTTATCGGCAGAATGGGTATTATAATAGGGGCAGGGATTTCCCAATATGCAAGAAGCAATGGAGGTATGGGAAAAGCATTTACTGAATACTGCGGTTCAAAGCAGATTATAATAAGCCTTATTATGTGCGGTACAATCTTTTTGGCTTTCGGAAACTATTTAAGCATTGCGGCAGGAGCTATTTCATGTGTTTTTTCAATATGTGCTGCTAAATATATAAGCAAGAAACTGGGAGGTATTACAGGTGATGTGCTAGGAGCTTTATGTGAGGCGACTCAGACTTTTTTTATGATGGTTATGTATATTTTAAGTGTAGTAATATAACTAATCTATCATTTTTATTTGAGTATAGGAATTTACTAAACACATAGAAAATTCACATCATTATTTTGAGTTATGAGTGAAGCAAATTTTCTTGAAGTATAGGAACTTATAAAACTCTTAAAGAATTCCTAAAAGAATGGAGAATTTTTATGATGGAATTAATTATAGTGAGGCATGGAGAGACAGATTCAAATGTAAAAAAAGCTTTACTTGGAATAACAGATGAAGCCCTTAATGAAAATGGTTTAAAACAGGCAAAAATAGCATCAAAAAAACTTGGAAAACTAAAGATTGATTCCATATACTCAAGCCCATTAAAAAGAGCCGCTGCTACAGCAGAGATAATCAAAAACCAATTATGCGATAAGTACGATAAGAAAGAAGATAAGACAATCAAAGAAAATAAGAGAACCAAACTGATAACATATACTGATTATCTTAAAGAAAGAAATTTTGGGAAATGGGATGGCATGACATTAGATGAAATAAAACAATCATATCCTGAAGAATATGAAATGTGGATGAAGGATGCTGAATTTTGTGCTAAGAATGCTGAAAGCGTGAGCGGGGTCAAGAAAAGAATTAAAAGCTTTTTAAGTGAACTATGCTCTTTTCCATACGAAGGTACTCATATTATTGTAACCCATCTTGGCTGCATAAGATATATGATTGCATTTTTGCTTGAGCTTCCTGATGAGTATTCATGGCGTTTCAGGGTAGATAACGGAAGTTTAACAAAAGTTCAGATAAATAATGAAGGTTATGCATTCCTTACAATGCTTAATGGGTAATTTAACCAGACAAGGCTAGGAAATATGGCTGTGGGAATAACTGTAAATGACGTGCAAAGGAAACTACATTGTAAAAGTTATAAAAGTTATAAAAGTTATGTGACAGGCAACAGATCATTTTTGAGTTATATAAAAATAATTATGGATAATGGTGAGAATATGAAAATAGCTGTTATAGCAATTACAAAAAAAGGAGCCGAGACTGCATTAAAAATAGGGTATGCATTCAAAGCAGATATTTATATAAAGGGTGATATCATTGATAAGTTTATATTAAATGGTGATATGGTATTGATACATCCTTTCACAACTAACTTTAAAAAATTGATTGAAAAAGTTTTTTCCCTATATGACGGATTTGTTTTTATTATGGCATGCGGTATTGTTGTAAGAAGTATAGCACCATATTTAAAAAGCAAAACCAAGGATCCTGCAGTAGTAGTGGTGGATGAAATGGGAAGGTTTTCAATAAGCCTTATTTCAGGGCATATAGGCGGTGCAAATAAACTTGCTGCTGAAGTTTCTTCTGTCACAGGAGGTATACCTGTAATTACTACTGCAACAGATGTTAATAATGTAATTGCTTTTGATATGTTTGCCAAGGAAAATAACTGCAATATAGAAAACATTAATTGCTTAAAATATATAAGTTCAGAACTTGTGAATGGCGGAAGAATCAGCCTTTACACAGATTGTAATCTGCGAGGAATCCTTCCTCCTAATGTTATGCCATATAAAGCGGGAGAACATTGTAAAGCAGCTGTAGTACTATCAAATGCTCTAGATATTCCTGTTATTGCAGAAAAAACACTCTTTCTCCGTCCTAAAAACCTTATTATTGGAATAGGCTGCAAAAAAGGAAAAAGCAGAAAAGATATAGAGGAAGCAGTAATGGATTTTTTGAAAAATAACAGAAGAAGCATTTTGTCAGTACGCTGCCTTGCTTCAATTGATTTGAAAGCTGAAGAAAAAGGGATTATAGAATTTTGTAATGATAGAAATATAGAATTTTTAACTTATTCCGCTGAAAAAATAAGACCTATAGAGCAATATTTTAAAACTTCGGAATTTGTAAAGAAAGTAACAGGAATAGGAAATGTGGCTGAAACTTGTGCTGTATTGGCCGGAGATAATGCAAAGCTTGTATGTCCAAAAAAAGTCTATGAAGGCATTACACTTGCATTAGTAGAAGAAGAAAGGAGTTATTGCATATGACAAAAATTTATGTTGTGGGAATTGGACCGGGAAGTGAGGATGAATTGACTCCTAAGGCTAAGAATGCTTTGTTGAGTAGTGATTACATCATTGGATATACAGCATATATAAATATAATTAAAGGATGGTTTCCTCAAAAGCAGTTTATAAACACCGGTATGACCGGAGAAGTTAAAAGATGTGAAATGGCACTAAAAAAAGCCAAAGAGGGCTGCACTATATCACTTGTCAGCAGCGGAGACAGCGGAATATATGGAATGGCAGGATTGATGCTCGAAATAGCCAATCAGGAAGATAATCCTGTTCCAGTAGATATAGTACCTGGAATTACCGCTGCAAGCGCAGCAGCTGCTGTACTCGGCGCACCATTAATGCACGACTTTTCGGTAATTAGCTTAAGTGATTGTTTAACTCCATGGGAAGTTATTTATAAGCGTATCCAAAGCGCAGTAGATTCAGATTTTATTATATGTTTCTATAATCCCCGCAGCAGAAGCCGTAAAGAATACATTGCAATAGCAAGAGATGAATTACTTAAAAAGAGAAAAAACATTACACCTGTGGGAATAGTGTGGAATGCAGGAAGACAGGGTGAGAAATCTGTCATAACTAACCTTGATGAAATGTTAAATTTTGATATTGATATGTTCTCTATGGTTATTGTGGGTAATTCCCAAACGTATACAAAAAATGGGAAAATCATAACCCCAAGAGGTTATGATTTAACGGAGGGATAAAGCTTGCTTAGAGTTTTAGTAATAGCTGGTACAATAGATGCCCGGCAAATTGTTGAACAGCTTTTAAAATATGGTGTCAGTGTAACTGCGACAGTAACAACGCATTTGGGAGGAAGCTTGCTCAAACAGTATGAAGGAGTAGATATACGGGAAGGCGGCCTAACTCTTAAAGAAATGATGGATTTAATTCATGACATTAACGCAGGATGTGTTATAGATGCTTCCCATCCTTTTGCAAGAGATGCTTCGTTGAATTCTATAGAAGCAAGTAAAAATATGTCTATTCCGTATTTACGGTATGAAAGACCACAAACACAAGGGTTAAACGAAGAGGTTATAAGAGTAAAAGATTTCAATGAAGCAGTTGATAAGCTTAAAGAATTTACTGGGAATATATTCCTTACAATAGGAAGCAATAAGCTTTTGTTATTTACAGGCATTTCTGATTTTGAAAAAAGGGTATTTGCACGTGTGCTTCCCGATAGTCAGGTGATTGCAAAATGTGAAGAGTTAGGGCTTAACGCAAACAATATATTAGCAATCAAAGGACCTTTTTCTGTAGAAATGAATGTTGAAATGATAAAGCATTGCAATGCTTCTGTAGTAGTCACAAAAGACAGCGGCAGTGCAGGGGGGAATGAAGAAAAATTACATGCAGCAAAAAAACTAGGTATCCCTGTAATTATGATAGAACGTCCCCGTATTGAATATAGATGTGTTGTTAGTAATGTTGATAAAGTTATGGAATTTGTTAAAGATCTTGCTACCAAGAATAATACGGGAAAATAATGAGGAAAAGTAACGAATAAAACGAATAATTAGAAAATAATGAATAATGGAAAAACGGTAAAGAATGAGGATAATTGAGGATAATGATAAAGAATTATATAATTTACGATTTGAGAGAACTAATGAAGAATTTGCAAATCGTAAGCTACATCAAGGTAACAGAAGCAGGTTTTAAATGCTTTAAAACCTGTTCTATATAGGAGGAGTTAATGGTGAATGTACCAAGAGTAGTTATTGCAGGTACTAATAGCGGCTGCGGGAAAACTACCGTTACTGTAGGATTAATATCTGCGTTGGTAAAGAGGGGTATAAAGGTTCAAGGCTTCAAGGTTGGTCCGGACTATATCGATCCAATGCTCCATACACATGTAACCAGCCGGTATTCAAGGAATTTGGATAGTTGGATGCTTAAAGAGGAAATTTTAATGCACTTATTCTGTAAAAATTCAGCAGGATGTGATATTTCGGTTATTGAAGGAGTAATGGGTTTTTATGATGGCTTTGGAGGAAATTCAATTGAAGGAAGTACTGCTCATGTTGCAAAAATATTGAAAAGTCCTGTTATTCTGGTATTAAATGCACGTGGAATGTCTCTTAGTGCAGCAGCTATGGTAAAGGGATTTATGGATTTCAAAGGCGGAGCTGATGTAAAGGGTGTAATTCTTAATAAGGTAAGCAGTCATGGGTTATATCTGCTTTTGAAGGATATCATAGAGGAAAATACTGGTGTAAAAGTTATAGGATATATTCCTCAATCAGAAGATTATACTCTTCCTGAAAGACACCTTGGATTAGTTCCCGGAGGTGAAATAAAAGATATAGAAGATAAACTTTTAAGGCTCACTGAGGCGGTTGAAAAAACTATTGACCTTGAGCTTTTAATGAAAATAGCTAGGGGTGCTCCCGATTTATGTGAGGTAGAAGGATCAGAATTAGATGTAATTCCCGTAACACCAGTTGTAAAAACTAGAATTGCTATTGCTATGGATAATGCGTTTAATTTTTACTACAGGGATAATCTTGAACTGCTGGAAGCTTTGGGAGCAGAACTTATTTATTTTAGTCCGCTTAAAGATGAAAAACTCCCGTCAGGAATTAATGGAGTATATTTTGGAGGAGGTTATCCGGAAATATTTGCGGAGGCTCTTTCAAAGAATAGTTCCATGAGACAAGACATTAACTTAAAGCTTCAACAAGGTTTGCCTGCATATGGTGAATGCGGAGGACTTATGTATCTTTGCAGGACATTAAAAGATATAAAGGGCGATATTTTTGAAATGACAGGAATATTTCCGGCACAGTGTGAAATGACAACTTCTTTAAAACGGTTTGGGTATGCTAATGTTACACTTACTGAAAATTGTACACTTGGTGAAGCTGGATATGAAAGCCGTGCTCATGAATTTCATTACTCAACTTTAAATATGGATGAAGATTTAAAAAATTATAATATAAAGAGTTGTTATGATGTATCCAAGCAAAAAAGAAGTGGGGAAATTATAAAATGGAAAGATGGATGGAAGATAAAAAATACTCTTTCTGGATATCCCCATATCCATTTTTGGTCGAATCCTGATTTTGCTAAGGGATTCGTTAAAAACTGTATTAAAAATAAAGAAAATTATTCGAGGGGGATTATAATTTGAGGGCAAAAAGTATAATGATACAGGGTACTGCATCATCAGTAGGAAAAAGTTTATTAACTGCAGGTTTATGCAGAATATTCCGTCAGGAGGGCTATAAGGTTGTTCCATTTAAATCACAGAATATGGCACTAAATTCATTTATTACATCAGATGGACTGGAAATGGGGAGAGCTCAGGTTGTACAAGCTGAAGCTGCTGGAATAGAACCCGATGTACGTATGAATCCTATACTGCTTAAACCAACTACTGATAGAAAATCACAGGTAATTATAAATGGTAAAGTTTATGGTAATATGCCGGCTGCTGAATATCATAATTTTAAGCCTAAGCTAAAAGAAATGATTAAAGAGACTTATGAAGAGCTGGCAGGCGAGAACGATATTGTTGTCATTGAAGGTGCTGGAAGCCCTGCAGAAATAAACCTTAAAGACAGGGATATTGTAAATATGGGAATGGCAGAAATCTCTGGTTCACCAGTACTGATTGTTGGTGATATAGATAAGGGCGGTGTATTTGCTTCACTTGCGGGAACTATGATGCTTTTACCTGAAGAAGAGAAGCGGAGGGTAAAAGGAGTTATTATTAATAAATTCCGGGGCGACATTGAAATATTAAAACCTGGAATAAAAATGATAGAAGATATAATTCATGTGCCTGTATTAGGAGTCATTCCATATACTAAGCTATCCATAGATGATGAAGATAGTGTTTCAGAAAAATTATCTGGCAGGAATGAGCAGAAAAGCTCAAAAACAGATATTGTTGTTATCCGTCTGCCTCATATTTCCAATTACACTGATTTCAATGCCCTTGAAAACATACCGGAAGTGAGAGTGAGGTATGAGGAGGAAGCTTCAAAGATTGGATGCCCTGATCTTATTATTATTCCGGGTACAAAAAATACTATAGAGGATTTACTCTATTTAAGAAATTCTGGTATAGAGCGTACTATTATTCAACTTTACAGGAAGGGAGTTCCTGTATTTGGAATTTGTGGCGGATATCAGATGATGGGTATTGAAATAAATGATCCCTTAAATGTTGAAAGCGGATTGGGAAATGTATCGGGCATGGGGCTTTTAGATGTTATAACATCAATGAAGGAAGAAAAACGTACTATGCAGGTAGAAGCACAAATAACTCCCGGCAGCAATAAGGGAATCCTTTTGGGAACACAAAACATAAAGGTAAAGGGTTATGAAATCCACATGGGTGTAACCACTCCTCTAGATTCCATAAAAGACGAACAATTTTCCTTTACTATTTTAGATAATAAAAGTAGTGGAAAAATACAGCCGGATGGAGCTTGCGACAGTCAGGGTAAAGCAGTAGGCACATATATACATGGTATATTTGATAATTATGAATTTACAATAAAACTAGTAAATAACCTTAGAAATCTAAATGGATTAAACGCACTTGATGATGAAAAAATGGATTATAATTCCTTTAAACAGATGGAATATGATAAGCTTGCCAAGGTTATAAGAGAGCATCTTGATATGCCTAAGATCTATGAAATTATAAATACCTGGAAGGAAGGTTGCTAAAAGATATGGTTCAAACTGTGGTAATTGATATTGCAGCAGCTTATTTGATTGATCTTGCAGTGGGAGACCCATATTGGCTTCCTCATCCGGTAAGGGGCATAGGCTGGCTGATATCACAACTTGAAGCAAAATTACGTTCGATGGTTGAAGGCTCTGCTTCACGATATAGTGCAAATGATGAAAATAAAGAAAAGAAGGAGAGAATAGCAGGAGGTTTTTTGGCTTTTATTACAATAGCTACTGTTTTTCTTACTGTTTTTCTCATACTTGAATTTGGAAAGGCAATTCATCCTGTTTTGTACCGTGTGCTTAATATTTATTTTATATATTCCTCATTTGCCGGAAGATGTCTGGCGAACGAAGCAATGAAAGTTTATAAGCCGCTTGCTGCAAATGACCTTCCAGAAGCTAGGAAAAGAGTTGCAATGCTTGTTGGCAGAGAAACAGAAAACCTTAACGAAAAAGAAGTTACCCGTGCTGTAGTTGAAACTACAGCAGAAAATACAGTCGATGGAGTTATATCGCCAATTATTTATGCAATTGCCGGCTCTTTCATTGGAATTGCAGCACCTGTTGTTTATGCCTTTAAAGCAGCAAGTACTCTTGATTCAATGATAGGTTACATGAATGAAAAATATATAAATTTCGGAAGAATTTCAGCAAAATTCGATGATGTTGTAAATTACATACCAGCAAGATTGTCAGGACTTATAATACCTCTGGCAGCACTTTTATGCGGTAAAAATTTTAAACAAAGCTTTAAAATCATGTTAAGAGACAGGAGAAACCATAAAAGCCCGAATTGTGCTTATCCGGAATCAGCAGTAGCCGGAGCTCTTGGAATCAGAATCGGAGGAAATAATATATACTTCGGAAAAATTGTGAAAAAACCAACCATCGGAGATGCCAAAAAAGAAATTGAGGTAAAGGACATAAAAGACACAGTAACAATAATGCTTATTTCATCCGCTATTACACTCATTTTCGGAATTGCATTGTTACTTATTTAGGGGACGGTCCTTCACAAATAGCATAAATAGGCAATAAATCGGGGACGTTCCTTCAGATGATACGTAGGGGACGGTCCTTCACAAATAGCATAAATAAGCAATAAATAGGGGACATTCCTTCACAAAGGTAAGTAGAGGACCGTCCCCCAGAAACTACCCCAGAAACTACAAATAGGAAAAGTAGAGGACCGTCCCCCACAAACACAAATAGCAGAAAGGAGCCATAAATGATAGATGAACTAATGAAAAAGGAGCAGATGTTAAAAGACCAGCATGGAGGAAACATATATAAAGCTTCAGAGCATTTAAATATGCCAGTTGACAGTATACTTGATTTCAGTGCCAATATAAATCCGCTTGGTATACCAAAAACTCTAAAGGAAATTTTAGTTTCAAATATAAATTCCCTGGTGAATTATCCGGATCCTGATTATACAAAGCTTCGTAAGCAACTGTCAGGCTATATAGATGTGTCATATAAGAATATTATTCCGGGAAATGGTTCTTCAGAAATTATATTCCTTTTGCTTAAAGCATTGAAACCGCAAAACATATTAATTCCGGCACCATGTTTTTTGGAATATGAAAAAGCTTCCGAGGATGCCAAAATCAGTGCTCATTATTTTAAGTTAGAAGAAGAGGATGATTTTAAGCTAGATATTGAGAAATTTATAAATAAGCTAAAATCAGGGGTTAAATGTATCTTGTTATGTAATCCTAATAATCCTACATCTACTCTCATCTCAAAAGATGATATGCAGTATATTCTAAAATCAACTTACAGATACGGAGTAATGATGATTGTTGACGAGGCATTTATTGAGCTTACTTTGGGCGGTTCAAGTAATTCAGTTACCCAATTAATACAAAAATACAGTAACCTTTTTGTTATCCGTGCATTTACAAAAGCATTTGCAGTACCTGGGCTAAGGCTGGGATATGGAATTGGGAGTGAAGATATTATAAAGAAAATGCATTTAATTCAGCAGCCATGGTCAGTTAATGCCTTGGCATCATGCGCGGGAGATTTTTTGCCTAGTGCAGAGGAATACCTTAAAAAAACACAAATATGGCTGGCAGATGAAAAAGAATGGTTATTTAAAGGCCTTTCTTCAATTCCATATCTTAAGGTATATGAACCGCAAACTAATTTTATACTGGCAAAATTGACAAAAACAGGACAATACCTAAAATCAATAAAAATCCAAGAGCCTTCAAAGGAGGTGATAGATATAGATGCGGCAGCACTAAGGGAGAGTATGAGTAAAAAAGGTATATTAATAAGAAATGCTTCCAATTTCAGGTTCCTTGACAAACATTACTTAAGGGTTGCTGTTAAAGATAGGAAAAGTAATGAATGTATGATCAAAGCACTAAGAGATATAATAAATTTTGCTTGATTCTTGAATTTTAAATGAAACATAATCAAAAAAATAAACTGGTTAATTAGGTTTTCAAAAAAGTATATTTTATGCCTTAATAGCTAGAAATTTTGAATAATGATTTTTTTGAAAAGACCTAAGTAATTATGCAAAAACTAAATTAAAAATTATATAGAACTGTATAAAAAATTATTAAAAGATATTCTTAAAATGGGGGTTATATTAAAATGAAAAAAATTAGTAAGTTTGTATCTATAGTATTATTTACATGTATTGTAGTATCAATGTTATTTACAGGGTGTACATTAAACATGAAATCGAAAGATGCAGATACTTCACAAAGTAATGCTACATCCAATACGGTATCCAATACGGTATCTAACGCTGCATCTGATAAGTCTACATTGAGTGATGCCACATCAGATAATGAAAAAAATCCAGAGGAAATTGAAAAACAAAGCTTTATAAAAAATGAGACTGATAGCCAGATAACAATTGTTGATCCTTTAGATAATGAAGTTACATTGGATAAAAAACCTCAGCGAGTTGTTGTTCTTATGAATTCTATCCTTGATTTGTGGTAC
>ENA-UOOK01003384-UOOK01003384.1-fermentation-metagenome-genome-assembly--contig:-NODE-3384-length-18196-cov-4.330136_pt1 | contig 18196 bp, 18 predicted proteins | sample MGYA00245777_ERZ724023 | MGnify/ENA primary metagenome ERZ724023 (study PRJEB28704, sample SAMN03018312) | fermentation metagenome | biome: anthropogenic terrestrial biome; feature: soil; material...
CTTTTTTTATGTAACCAAGTCCGCGAACAAGGTATTCCGCTTTATTGATTTCAACCGTTTCGGCACCAATATCGAGGTTGCTCTTTTGTATGGCATTCATTACATCCATGATCGTGAGATTGTATGCGCGGAGAGAATTGGGATTTACATCCACCTGGTACTCCTTCACGAAACCACCTACGGAAGCCACCTCTGACACTCCTTCTGCCGACATCAACGAGTATCTTACATAGAAGTCCTGCACTGTCCTTAACTCATCCGGATCCCAGCCGCCTGAAGGTTTACCTGTTTCAGGGTTTCTCCCTTCCAGGGTATACCAGAAGATTTGTCCCAAAGCAGTTGCATCCGGCCCCAGGCTCGGTTGTGCGCCCTGAGGCAACGTGCCGGGAGGCAATGAGTTCAGCTTTTCCAGAATGCGTGAGCGACTCCAGTAAAATTCAATGTCTTCTTCGAAGATGATGTAGATAAAAGACATCCCAAACATGGAAGTACTTCGGATGGTTTTAACCCCCGGGACACCCAGTAATGAGGTAGTCAGCGGGTAGGTAATCTGCTCTTGTATATCTTTGGGAGAGCGCCCCATCCATTCGGTTGCGACAATCTGCTGATTGTCACTGAGATCAGGGATTGCATCTACCGGAACCGGATCTTTCGGCAGCAAACTGCCCCAGTTAAAAGGTGCGACTGATATTCCCCAAACTATAATAGTGATAAATAACAGGATAGTAATAAACCTGTTTTCAAGGAAATACTTTACGATTTTGTTAATCATAGAAAATATGATTTATTATTTTATAGTGATTGATTGGATAGACTGATTGTTCAGACGATGAATAAGCCTATCATGTTGTCGGTCTGTGCGTGATAATCGACACGGAGAAGTGCCTGTTGTATACAACTTTTTGCAGGTAAACAATATTTACCCGCCACTGAATACAATATTCATTGGGAATTAAATCCGGTAGATACAGATATACGTCAGTAGACGCACATCCTGCAGGAAAAGTCCCTTGGGTGGGAAATCCAGAAAAAAGGATAAAGTGTTTGTTTTGGATTCCGATAATTTAAAAAGTGGAACCAAAAACGCCGCTACCCCCTCGTAAGAAATTGAGGCAATACGGGAAACAGGTTGTTCGGTTTTATTCTGATAATCATCGGTATTGGGTTTCAATAGCTGAATGTCGCAGCAGGAAACGTGTTTATCACCCAGTATACTGGAGTGCCCGGTCTCTCCATCCGCGCGCTGTCCCTGTATGGGGTCGCTTTTTTTCCGTGTGGTCATATCCGCGCAGCAGTCGCCGGTATTACTGGTCGTCTGTAGCAGGGAGAATGAATATAGTTTATCCCCACAAAAATGCATCGCCAGTACGGGTTGTACTGCGGACATCAGCATGAAGAGAAGCAATAATATGGCTGTAAATCTTTTCATTCTTCCTTTCGGGTATCTAACCTATAAAACAACAATACACGGTTATAGGTTTACAAAAGTAACGGTTATTTTGTTTGGAGCAAAAAAAATCTGTTTAAAATGGAGATCGCAACTTTGTACTGATAACATTATAATTCTACAGCGGTCAGTTCCGCCACTGCCAGTGCATAATCGCGTTCCGTTTCCAGCATGTTGTTGAATGCATCATAATAATACGCTACTTCAAGCAGATAATCTAACAGTGATATTTCACCGGCATCCAGTGCTTTTCTTAGAAGTGGTTCATTGCTATAGGAAGTGAGCGCAGTCCGATACTGCTGCGCTGTCTCCTGTAGACTGACCGATTGCTTGAACAGGCTTTGCAGTCTGTTGAAAAAAAGAATTTTGTTGTCTTCCAGAGCTGCTTCGGAGGATAGTACTCCTGCTCTTGCCTGCTTCACGTTATTTTTGTTTTCCCAAAGCGGTATGGAGACGCCGATTACCACACCTTGTAATTTTTCGCCCAGGATACGTTCTGAGGCATACCCGGCACTTAATTTGGGTAACCCCTGTGCACGACTGAGCTTAACCTGTTGTCTGTTGATGTCGATCTGTTTGCTGAGGTATTGCAAGGCAGGACTTTTGGCTTCCGCCGCAGCGTACCACTCATTAAAATCCGAGGGCAGAGGAGTAAGCGGAATTTCCGTTGCGTGATACTCAATCTCTTTTCCTCCGTTCAAAGATTTTAATTCGTTCCGGAGTGCATCTCTTGCGATGTCTATTTTCTCTTTCTTGTTCATGCAGGTGACGAGGTTCATATGGACTTTATTTCGCTCGATGGCATCTGCTTCACCCAAGTCGAATTTCTTCTGATAGGAATCGACAATAATGCGGGCAATCTCCACTCGTCTGGCATAATCTTCAGATAACGCGTTGTTGTAAGCCAGTTCAATGATGATTTGTTTAGCTCGAAGCAATGTATTAATCCTTTCAGATTGGTATTGCAGGTCGAGGTTCTGATTCTCCATACCAGCAAGCTTGCTCTGGTGCATGTAAACCGTGGGAAAATCGAAAGACTGGGTAATGCCGAAATCGTTTTGATTGCCTATTTCACGCGGTGTTCCCCAGAGGTGACCATATGTTACTTCAGGATCTGGGAGCCATATTCCTGTTTTATTCCCTAACTTTTTAGCTTCAATCTCTTTTTGCAACGCCTGCAACGTGGTGTTGTTGGTTTCAACCTCCTGCAGTATTTTCTCTATAGCATTTTGAGCCCGGGCGGGGAGAAGGAAGTTCAACGAGAATAGGACAAATAGTATTTTCTTCATAAGACAATTTATTTTATGCAACCGATTCTTGTTGAATGGTTGGCACGCGCATGGCAAAGGTACAAACAGATAAAGACGAAAATTGTAGAGAATGTGACAATCCTATCTATTTTCAATATATTTAACATGGAAGACCTCTTTAAGTCTACTTTCAAATAATCACTAATTTCAAGGAATATCTTACTTTTACAATAAGAATGGGATTAAAGATTTCCGATTTGTTTATCACGATTAAATCAAAAAACTCAATGGAATCAACGGTACAAAGATGTAGTAATTGCCCCCTGAGGGCGAAGTATGACCGAAAACCCAGGTCGTTCGCAGGACGTTTCTGGCGGTGGCACATTAACTTCTGTCCCGGTTGGAAAGCCTATTTCTCCTCCCTGACGTCAGAAGAAAAAGATCTGCTAAGAGAGAAGTACCATTACAAAAAGCAGACCGCCTGAGGGGCGGTCTGCTTTGTAAGGCACTGACAATTTCCATTGGATCCCTTCCTATTTTATGTCGAGGGTCGCACTGATCGACCATTTTGTGTTTGGTTTCCAGGAATTGACTTCTTTCGTCTTCCAGCCATCCCAGGTCATTTCCCCTAGATTGTTGCTAAAGGCAGTGACAAATTTATCTATACTGCCATCGCTCTGTGATGCACCAAAGCGGTAGCTCCGATAATTGCCGTCGGTATAAGTTTTTATATAGGGAATATCCATGAAATTAAGTGTATAACTCTGCTTTCTTGTCAAGGCCCCACTCCGATTATAAATATTGCTGACGTTGGATGCTGATCCTTTAATTATTTTCAGTGACTTGGGATCTATCTCCAGGGTAATATCCCAGGTACAGTCTCCTTTGTCAAAGATATTGCTCCAGGTATTGGTATATGTTGATGAGGAAGTGAAAATTACCTTATTGTCTGCATAGTGGGAACTTCCCTTCATTTCTTCAAAAGGAACGACCAATTCGTCGGCGAATGTTGCAGAATAGAACCCACTGTAATTGTTTAACTCATCAATCGTCAGTTTAATTTTTCCGGTTTTGAACTCCAGCTTCTCCTCCAGTCGCACGGTCATGTTCACTTCGCACTCCTTGTTGTAGGGATGATAGTAGACCACGTAGAGTATCTCTCTTTTCTCTTGAAGCGATTCTACATCCTCAAACTGATAGGAGTCGTAAAAACTTTCCGCAAAAACCACCTCTTTCTTTTTTGAGTCATAACGATACAACTCACAATATTGTCCTTTTCCACCATCTACACCGCCTTCCACATTGATGGAAAGGATGATTTTGCTATCGGGCAACTTAAAATCAGGATTGATGAAGATCTTCTCATACCGGGCTGAGTAGGGTTTACATTGAGGAGGAGCTTTGGTTTTAACCTCATTCATGTCATTCAGTTTCAAATAATCACGCGTCATTGATTGAATGAGATCTTTCACACCGTTTCCGCGGACATAATCTTGGAGAAAGATCCCATATTCCAGAAAGATATCTGGAAATGCATCATCGAATGCATCGTAAATCGAGGCTGCACCGGCAAGCTGTTGCCTGTGTAACTCTATGATCTTGTTATTACCATAGCGATTGGCCATCCAGCGGACCAAACCGGCCATGCCATAGCCGTGTGCATTCTTCTCCTCACCTGTTTGTGGAGAGAAACCCTCCAGGGGACAGAACTGGTTACCCAACTGTACCGAAGAGATGCCCTCCACATAAAGGCTTTCTGCCCACACTGCCACAGCCTCATCCATCCATAGAAAATCACCCCCCACGAAGGATTTGGTTACGCCCCATCGTGGGTCGTAATAATATTGCACGAAGTGGGTCATCTCATGCATGATGGAGCGCTTGATTTCCTCTTTCTCATTTATCTTCAGACTGTTTATAACCAGACTATTGTATTCACTGCTGAAACGGGATGGGATAAAGTAACCGTAAGCATACTCACTACTGAGTTTCTTCACCTCCACCTGAATCTGCCTGTTTCGCTTCTCAAAACTGAATCCCACAGCTTCCAGCTTTTTTATGGCTTCCTCCACATGCAGGGCGATCTCTTTGCTTTCTTCATGATAAAAGCGGGGAGCGTATACCACACATTTCCTGTCAGAAGTAATGGCCCGGCTCCCCGACTCATTCGATGCCTGATAGTTTTTTACCAGACCTACAATCAGTTCGCCCTGTTCATCGGATGGTTCTTCAAAAGGCTCCATTGTGGCAGTGTAATAATCACCTTCTTTTACTCCCTTGATCCACATCACCGAACTGCCTTCCTGCTGCGAGCTGATCTCTATTCCTGGGGTGGTAATGCGAAAGTAAATTTCATTCTCAGTGATTTCGGTGTCGGCAAGTAGTTGTAATTGAATGGGCTTTGCAAAATTGCGCGGAAGCTTTATCTTGTAGTAGGGCGAAGCCTCAAACTCCTCCATTACCGCACCGTCGGTTTGTACTGTAATCTCCATGGTGACCGGTGTATTGAATGCATCGGCCGGAACAACGAGGGTGATTTTGTCTTTAAAAACTTTTCCTCCCGACTTATCCACTTTGGTGTTTTCTTTCGGGTCGTTGTTCCCTGGTTTTTCTTCATTGGGAGGATCCTTCTTCCCCGTTTCCTCGGGTTGCTCGATAATCTCTTCGGGTCCACTGCATTGTTGAGTGGTGAAAAGTATGAGGAGTAATGTGCATAACAGGATGCCTGTTCTCCTTGTCCTTTTTTTTGCGGTTTGTATAAATGAAGTCATAGTATGATTATTTTGTTTTCCTTTGCAAGAAAAGAAATTTATTCAATGACCACACTGAAAAATGAACAAAAAAGAATAACAAATCGTAAAAAAAAGGACAATATTATTTTAAAGCTTGTTGGCGAAGCCACCGATTGGGTGTGGTACCGGTAATTTTCTTGAAGTTCCGGTAGAAGGATACTTCGTTGGCAAAACCCGATTGTTCACTGATTTCCAGCATGGAGAAAGCAGATGCTGAGTCGGTCATCATGTTTTGTGCGTAACCTATGCGATATTGGTTGATGTAATCAGAAAAAGACAATCCCAGTTCCTGGTTAATGTAATTTGAAACATAGGTTCTGTTGCTGCCCAGGTGAATGGCAATATCGGTAATGTGCAAATCTTTCTGCCTGAAGAGCTGTTCTTCTTCCATCAGTTGCTTCAAACGCCTGCTAAGGATAATTGAGTCTTGATTGCTGGTTGTCTCTGCTTCGGTTTCATCTCTGCATATATTATCAGCAGCATCCTTACAGAAGTCTGTTGCGGTGAATTGTTGGGTATAAGCAATGTAGCTGACCAAAAACAGCATGCTTCCAAAAATGAGTGAAGGGATCACCAGTAGCCACGATTCGCGGATAAAGAACTCTCTTCCCAGCAGGTTGGCAGTGCCCGAAAAGATAGCGAACAGTATAAAAACTAACAGTAGTTTTTGCACGGGAGCCATGGTCCTGTTTTCGGTGTCGGCATAATAATTGGAAACCGACCGGTTGAACTGGGACAGTTTTTGATACCCATAAAAGGCAACAGGGAGCAGCTGCAGGATAAAAAGTATCTTGGTGACACTAATCCGGATCTCCTGAGCCTGTTCGGCAAAGGAGAGAAAAAATAAACCATCGGTTTTCTGAAAAAAATGATGATTTACAAAACTGATTCGCTCCGCTTCATTCATCATGCCATAGAAAATCACAGATAACACGCCGATGATCAGTGCTGGCAGGAGAACCCAGTAACTCTTCAGGCTAAACTGTTTAATGCTGGTTAGTTTGCAAATATAGAGATAGTAGAGCGGATAAACAGCCAAGGAGCAGAAGGTGTAGAAACTCTCAATCAGACTGTAATAATAAATATACCGATGAAAATAGAGTGCGTGAGAAAAATAAAGAAGGGTACATACCAGCAGAAAGTAAGTGAAAAATTTTTTCGCCGGATCCACATGTTTATATTGTATAATAAACAAGATCAGCCAAAACAAACAAACAAAAAAAGGCAGCCAGGAAAAAATATTTTGTATCATTTCTGTCTATGTGTTTTCTTCATATTCACCTTAATCTGTGCTTTCAAACAGATATTCAATGTGTTAATTAGAATCCGAAATCATCTATTACGGTCTCTTCCACTTTTTCTTTTTTAATTTCAACGATATTTTGTGTTGTCAATCCTTCCACGTAAATGGCTTTAAAGGGTATGGCAGGACAAACATATTCACATCCGCCGCAACCCACACAGATGGAGGTGTCGGTTTCTGGAATGGTGAGTACTCCCTTGTAAGGCACCATGCGGACAGCCTGGGTGGGGCAGTGCTCCGAGCAGGCTCCGCAACTGGTCTCATCGTAATAGACGATGCAGTTCTCCATGATAAACTTCACCTTCCCCATTTGGGTGTGATTTTTTTCTTCTTTTGTCAGCGGGAGTATCGCTCCTGTGGGGCAAACATCGCCACAGAAGGTGCAGTCGTAATTGCAAAACCCACGATCGAAAAAGAGTTTTGGTTGCATGATACCACCCAGGCCATATTCCAGAAATGCAGGCTTGATCACGTGGCTGGGGCATTTGCTCACGCAAAGATGGCAGGAGATACATTTCTCCCGCAGATGATCGAAAGATATAGCCCCCGGAGGAGCGATAGGCACCTGTCTTTTGGGTTCTTTTTTCTGGAGAATCCCGTTAGAAACTTCCTGTGCGATCAGGTTCCCTGCAGCCAGACCGGTAATCAGCGACGCCGATAGAAAACGGCGTTTGGACTCATCTACCTGTTTAGTCGTTGTGAGCGGATTTTCTGTTATCTCTGAAATTTCCGATTTTCCCTTTTTCCCTTCAGGCTGGTATTTGTGAGTCGCTGCAGTTTGAACTGTCCTCTTTTTCAATGGACTGACAAACTGATATTTCATTGCATCGCGGTGGCAACTTTCGATGCAGTTAAAGCAGGTGACGCAGCGACTGTGATCGATTTGTTTATTTATGGAGTCGATGCAGGAGGCCTTACATTTCATGGAACATAGGCCGCACATATTGCATTTGTCATCTACAAACTGTATTTTAAATAATGCATATTTGCTAAAAAAACCGAGTGTGGTACCCACAGGACAAATTGTGTTGCACCAGGTTCTACCGTTGCGCCAGGCCAGATAAGCGATCACAACCAGCGTAATAAGGGCAATCACCGACGAGAAAATACTTAACGAGTAGATGCTTACCTTGTAAAACGTGTAGTTGTTGAAGGAGGTAAAAATTGTTTCCAATAAATTGTTTCCTGCGAGATAAGCCGGACGCAACAGATGGGTGACCATTCTCCCGTAAGCTCCGTAGGGATCGAGCAGACCCACCAGAAAGGCAAATCCAAAAATGAATGCCACAATAGTGGCAGCCAGGACACTCCAACGAAGAATGCTTTTAGCTTTGCTGTAGGTGTACTTCTTTTTGCGGGTGATTTTTTTGGATAACCAGCCAACAATATCCTGATAAACACCCATCGGACAGATAGATGAGCAATACACCCTGCCAAAAAGCAATGTAAGTATTAGCAGCGATGTAAGTATCAGTATGTTGACTGCTAGCAGCGCGGGTATAAACTGTATCTTTGCCAAAAAGCTGAAACTTTCCGGAAGAAAATCCCTGAAGTCGAGAAAATAAAGGGTGATCAGGGAAAATAGCAGAAGAGACAGGATAACACGGATTTTCTTTAACATGATATGATTGTTTCTTCAGAGATCTATATTCGCAACCGCTTTATATTCAGGCTCCCGAGGTCCATTGTGCCTACTCCCAGTTCCTGGCCCTTGGAGATGTGAGTCACTTTTTCAAGTGGCATCTCACGTGCCTGGTTGAAGAAGTTGGCTGCGGCGGTATCGGCAGCTATGATATCCTGCGATAGGAAAAGTCCTTTGGATAGCACCACATCGGAGAGTGATTTTCCCCTGGGGCCGCTGGTTTTCATCAGTCGGTAGGCATCCACCACATTTAGCACAGGGCGTTTGGCATAGGTACACACGTCGGCGATACACTGTTGCAGGTCGTTGGCATGAAAAAAGCCCCTGTCCCATACAATGCCCATGTAATTTTTCATGGAGATGGTCAGCTGTGCACCCCCGTGATTTTTCAATATGGGCACGTTGATCCATTTGTCGCTGTCCACGATGGCCTGATGAATTTTTGCACTTTTCAAGCTTTTCCCATTAGGGATGGAAACAGATTTATAATAAGATTCCTGGTGTGCCGGCACCACTTTTGCACCCGCCTTTTTGGCCGCCTCCTCGATGCCACTGTTGCTGTATGATTTGCGCCAGTCGTCGCAGGTGTGATCAAAAACGGTTACTTCCGATGCGCCGGCATCGAAACATTGTTTGATGATCTCTGCTACCAGTTTCGGATTTGTGTTGGCAGCCATTTCAACAGGCTGATCCCATCCGATGTTGGGTTTTACACATACTTTGTCGCCTTTGCTGATGAAGGCTTTCATTCCTCCCATTTCAGCGATAGCCTTTCGGAACATCGCTTCCGGTTCGCCTCCCATTACTGCGACCAGGTCATATTTCGACGCAGCCTGGGTAGTCTCAAACGACTGGGAGAGCAAGCTCATCGCGTCTGCTTCCTTGATGGTGGTGATGGCTGCTCCGGTGAGGGCTATAGCCCGTAAAAAATTTCGTCTGTCCATATGGTTGAATTTTTGTTTTATTGATTTTCCAGTGGTTGGTTCTGTTTATCTCAAACTTATATTGATTTTCTGCGTCGTACCGATTGGTATGGGCAGAATAGCTACAGACTATATTCAAATATTTATCCGTAATCCGCCGAAAACGGTGGCGCCGGGCATTGGGTATCCGGCATTGATCTCATAATCCTGGTTGAGAAGGTTCTCTCCCCTTAAAAAGAGGTTTAGCCAGTTGAGTGCTTTGTAATTGATGCGTGCATTCCACAACAGGACATTTTCTTTTTCAGGCTCAGGGTTTACCTTCGTGTAGAGAACTCCCAGATATTGCAGGCCGGTTGAAAGATTCCAGCGTCCCATGGAATGATCTCCACCTACGTAGAGTTTATGTTCTGGAGCTCCTGCTATTTTATAGGTCATATCCAGCAGGCTGTAGTTTGCCGAGAAGCGGAGATGGTCCGTTGCCAGGTAGTTCGCTGAAAGCTCAAATCCTTTGTTCTCCACCTTGCCGGTGTTTTCCCATTTGCCCACATTGGGTTGTGGTTGCCGGATCATGTTGTCTCCTTTGATATAGAAGAGGTTCAAGCCAAAGCTTACCCTTGCCTCCGGTAATGATTGAAGTAGCGATATTTCGTAGTTCATCAATCGCTCCGGCTTCAGTTCAGCATTCTGGGGGGGAAACATATACATTTCTCGAATGGTAGGATTTCGGAACCCTTTGCTAGCAATGGCCTTTATTGAGGTGGTTGCAGTAGGCGTGAAGCTGAGCCCCAGCTGCGGAATCCATTCCGATCCGTTTGTTTCGTGGTGATCAAGCCGTACACCAGCATTCATGGTGAGCCGATCATCCAGCACACTCTGTTGCAGATTCAGATAACCTGCCACATTGCTGAGATGTACATCGGCCAGATTCACGTTATCCTCTTCATTGGGAAACCTGTTCCAAGCTTTACCGCCAAAACGTTGAAAATCGAATCCGGCAGTCGTTTTGTTCCCTTCGAAGAAAGAGTAAGACTGGTAGGCTGAAAACCCCAACATTTGATCTTCAGATCGAAACCGATATACAGGCGGTAAAGCGGATGAAAGAACCGATATCCCATCGTTAATCTCGTGTGAGCCAAAATTGTAGAAAAACTTCATGGCTCCCGATGTGTGGGTATACTCATTTTCCAGTACCGCAGAGGCCATGCCACGCAAAATATCGGCATCGTTATCGATCATTGGGTTTGAAACAGTTCCGGGATTTGAGCTCACTGTTTTCGACAGATTCACATCCACAAAGCTACGCCAGTTTGTGCTAAGGTCGTATCCCGCTTTGGCGTATCCATTGAACTGTTCAAATTCCATATTCTCACGGTGTCCGTCGGAGTGGTTATAGCCCAGGTTTCCGTTTACATGAAATTGTTTCTTTCTAAATCCAGTTGAAACTTCCGCACTCAGCGTATTGTAGCTTCCATAGGAAAGTTGTGCCGACTGATGGCTGCCGTCAGTTTTCTGTTTTTTTGTGATGATGTTGATTACGCCGCCCATAGCATTTGAACCGTAAAGAACAGATGCAGGACCCCGTACCACCTCCACCCGTTCGGTCATCATCGACTGGTAGCTGTCGGCCAGGGGATGTCCCATCAAACCCATGTACTGCGGATGGCCGTCGATCAGTACCAGCACCCCTGCAGTGGGTGCGCCTCCAATGCCACGTATGCTCATTCCTCCGGCAGCACCGTTAGCAACGCCGTATCCCATCACGCCCCGTTGTGAGATAAAGAGTCCTGGTACCTCTTCAGTAAGTAGTGGAAGGAGAGATGGTTGCATCCTCTCTGCAATTCTTTCTTCGGAGATCACAGTGATGCTCATTGGCACGTTTCGGAGGTTTACTTTCGGCATGGTGCCAGTCACAACCACCTCATCGAGCCGGATGGTATCATTGCTTTCCGCAGGTTCTCTGCTTTCCGCTGACAAAGGAATGTCAGCCAGGAAGCACAAAACCAGAAGAAATAGGCATCTATTCATATGATCCAGGGAAATTTAAAACAAGTTTCGTCGTACAGCGAATAATCGGCTTTGCCATTCACGGCGAAGGTTTTAATTTGCTTTGCACCCTGTAAAAGACCGATGGCGAATTGTACAGTCGCCCCTGTTTTTACGCGATCTTCCACCAACAGAATGGTTTTGTCCCGATAATCGAAGTCGACCGGTGAAATCAGCTTCGGTGTGTCGTACTTTGGCTTCTGAAGCGGATCGCGCAAGTTTATCTTTAAAAGTTGTATCTCTATGTTTAACCGTTGATTGATGATTGCAGCCGGAATAATGCCCCCATTGGCGATGGCGACAATCATGTCGAAGGTTTCCAGGAATTCGATCTCCCGAAACCGTTGCATCACCTCATCGAATGTTTTTTCTTTGACCATTTTTAATACGATAGTAACCCAAGGGCATTCACTTCAGATGTGCAGTTCACACTTTGGACAGTGCTCTCAGCACAAAATAACCGCCCACAAGCTGGATCAGCATGCCTGGCAGGCCGATACGGAAATCCTGTACTGCGACCAGGAAGTTTTGGGTCATTGCCCATTCAATGCCAGTACCGACAACCTGATAGGCCAAGATAGCCAGCAGGATCCCTACCAGCGATACTTTCCCAAAATGTTTGGCAGCCATAGAAGCAGCTACAGCCAGGATGGCCGACTTGATAATTATGGCCGGCAGCAGTGCCATGGGAGGCATACCGAATAACAGGTTGTTTACCAACGGGGAGAGAATAGCCGTGAGCAGACCTACATGAATCCCATATTTATAGGCGGCAATTAGTGTGAAGAAGTAGATGGGCAGAAAAATAAATCCTCCCTGTGGCACAAGATGTGCCAACTGTGGCATCAGCAGATTACCGACAATAAATATCGCTGCAAACAGATAAGTCTTTGTGTTGGTCAGGTTGAGCGTGTACAATTTAGCTGTTGTTGACATAATAGGTTGTATTATAATGTTGTTGTATGTTTTCTCCCGCATAAGCAAATTACATTGTATACAAATCTATGTATAAAAACTCGTTTTACGCAGATGGCGGTTGTTATTTTTTATTTAAAAAAAGAAAAACGACAACCCGAAATGATTGTTGCCGATCATTTAAAAAGCATTGGTAGGAATTCTGCCAGGTAGATTCTCCAGTTTCGCCAGGTATGTCCTCCTTCCGATTCCCGGTAGACATATTCGAAGTTCATGGAATCGAGTTTGCTTCTGTAATCGACATTCGCCCGATACAAAAAATCATCTTTCCCGATAGCTATCCAGTAAAGCTTGTAACCGTTGTTCTTTTGATCGAGAAGTGTGGTCTCTATGTTTTGGTATACGGGCGATTGTACCTTCTCGTTTGGCATGATTGCAGCAGAGAAAAGTCCCATGTAATCGAATGTGTTGGGATAATACCGCGAGATGTGGAGGGTGTGAAAACCACCCATGGAGAGTCCCGCAATGGCTCTTCCCGTTTTGTCAGGAATGGTTCTGTAGTTGTCATCCACAAAATCGATGATCTCATGAAAGGTCTTTTCGTATGTTCCATCCATGGTATGGGGCAGTTGAAACTGAGGTTTGTAAAAACCCATGGATGATTCTCCTGGTGCAGCCTCCTGTGCCACGTTGCCGTTGGGCATCACCATAATCATCGGTTCAGCTTTGCCTGCAGCAATCAGATTGTCGAGAATCTGTGAGGCCCTGCCCAGCGTCATCCAGGCTTCTTCATCACCACCCATGCCATGCAACAGATAGAGTACCGGGTAGCGTGAGGTACTGTTTTCATAGCCTGAAGGGGTATAGATGGTGATTCGGCGGTTCATTTTATTCTCCGATGATGCATACCACCGTTTTGTCACTGTACCGTGAGGAACATCATTGACCTTGTACAGATCGGCTTGTCCGTTGCCAATGAGAAAGACATTGAGTGTGCTTGCCACATCGCGGCGGTAATAGACGTTGTTGGGATCGTTCATTGCCAGACCATCCACCACAAAAGAATAGGTGTAGAGCTCAGAGGGCAGTGGATCTGTGGTGCAGGACCAAACACCGCTGGCATCTTTTGTCATTTGCTGTTTCCCCTGAGTCAGGAAATCACCAGTAACCGATACGTTATTCGCGTTGGGAGCCACTAAACGGAATGTAACGCTATTGTCGGGATGAATCTCCGGAGAGACTATTTCACGTTTCTCTCCAAACGGAAGATTTTCCTGTGCATGCATCTGAGGCGACAACAGCAATACAATCAAAATATAAAAATAGCGCATTTTCATATGTTATTCAGATTTTTTCGATTCATTCCCTTGTTGTATATGATTATACAAATATAGCGATTTATTTGATATAATCACCCTGCAGGAGAGGCGATTTATCCTGTTTTATCGATATCTTTGCAATCTACTGTAACGATTGGATATATGTGGAAAGATTTGCTCTTAGTGGGAGTTGGCGGAGGAGTTGGCAGTATGCTGCGTTTTATTACTTCCCGACTGGCGGCCCGATTTATTCATCACGAATGGTTGTTTTTGGGAACCTTTACTGCCAACATCATGGGATGCCTGCTCATCGGTTTATTCTCTGGATGGATTTTATCCCATCAACTGGAAAATCAATCATTTCGACTGCTGATGATTGTCGGTTTCTGTGGCGGATACACCACATTCTCAACCTTTGCCTTTGAGAATCTGCGTCTGATGGAAATGAATCAATGGGGCCTTTTTACACTTTACACCTCCGCGAGCATCGTTTTGGGGCTCCTCTCGGTATGGGGAGGCATGAAGCTTGGCCATTTGCTGTAAAAAAACGCTAGGAGATAGATCGATTTGTTGGTATCAAAACGATTGGATGTTGGGTGCGGTAAAGGATTTATAGGCCGGAAAGACATGCAGAAAAAGAGAATATGCAATGATTTCCAATGGAACAAGCGCATACCTTTTGCAGGAATGACACTTAGCACGAATCTCCTTTGAAATAGTCTGAAGGAATCGTTCCTGTATATTTTTTAAAATTGCGGAGGGCAGTGCTGCGTGAACGAAAACCGACAAAAAAGAAAGCTTCCTGATAGTTGGAAGATTGTCCCGACTCAATATGCCGCAAAAAATCATCGATGCGCAACTTATTTATGTAATTGATATAATTCTCATATCCGGAATCATGCATCGCCTGAGCGAGTGTGGTGCGATTGGTATAAAGGTCAGAAGCCAGTCTGGTGAGCGACAGATTGGGATCGCGCCAGGCGCTGTTTTTATGCATATAAGCATCAAGTCTTTTTGTCAGCTCAGATTTCTGAGATTCCAATGAAGCTGTTTCCAAAACAGAAGATATTTCTTCCTGCGAGGCCTCCACATCTGTTTGCTTATTTTTAACTTTTTTCACCAACAGCCTATCAAACAACTCCATATAAACGATGTAAAGACTACATCCTACACTCACATAATAGTAAAGTATGTGAAGCAAGGGCTCTTTAAATATGAGTACTAGCACGAATGCGATAATGTTGATGTAGAATGCGGTGGCATATTTTTTCAACCAGACACTGTCTGTATTGTTGTGATGCTTCACATAGTAGATAAAGATAACAAATAGTCCCGGTGTCAGCAGGAACAAGCAGAGAAGCAGTCGAAACCAGACCTCAAATTTTTCCGCCTGTGCAAACATCTCCGGAATCGAAGAGTAGGGAGTATATTGCACGCCTGCATAAATTGTATAAATATAGACGAATAGAAGAATGAGCCAAAAGGCATAGAGCTTTACGATGCGAGAAAAATTAAGCCAACCGGGCAAAATAACCTCAATGGGATACATGATATAGGAAATCACCATAAAATTTGCGATCAGGAGCGGTTTTGCAGAAACCGCGAACTCCGGCTCATAACCATTGGTCAGTGCAATAAAGCGGGGAATATAATTCAACACCGAAAAGAAGACGATAATGGCAAGGATAACACGTGAACGTTCTCCTGATTTACGGCGCGCGAACAGCAATATAGAGGAAAGCAAGCACACCAGTGCTCCGGCAAAGATCGTAGATATATACAAATGTTCCATATTTTACTGAATGGGATCAGTCCTTTTTATTTTCAAGTGCAAAAATAATTTTTATTTCTTTAATGGCTACGGAATGATTGGGGTTATTCCGATTTTAACCGGAAGAAAGAGGGAAACCACGTGCTACGGACAGATGAAATGGGAGGAGATGTGTCAGTGTATAAAATCTACAATAGGTAAAATATGTAAATATGACCCCCCCTTTATGGTAAAAATGACACACTTTCAATTCTGTTTTTCCGTAGATTTGCAGAAGCTGTTCATTTTCCCGGAGCGGATTATCCTGTTTAATAGCTGTGAAGTGGACAAATACAAACACATAAACGATCAATAATAATTTGTATGATGAAAAAAAAGTACTTTCTGATTCTGCTGTTGGTCTCGCCTTTGTTTTTTATATCGTGTAATGGAAATGACGATCCTGATTTGGCAAACCCGTTCGACAACTCTTCCGAGAGTCTCGATGAGGAACGGGACAAGATTGTCGTGATCAGCGATTTGCATCTTGGAAATGATCTCATCTACTCCGAGAATGTGAAACACCTGCCGCGACTGGAGCAGTTCCTGAAAGAAGTACGCGACTCGAAGACAATCAAGGAGCTTGTCATTGCAGGTGACATGCTCGATGAGTGGTATATCCCCACACGGGTTGACACGTACGGTGGCGGTACGCAGGCCGATTTTGTAAAGAAATCCGTTGCGGCCAACAAGGGAGTCTTCGATCTGCTGAACGCCATCATCGAGGAGGGCAAGGTGAAAGTCACCTACGTTCCGGGTAATCATGATATGGGTTTCTTGCCGGAGCACATCGACATGGCCATGCCGGGAGTGAACCAGGCCCGAGATGAAGGAGAGAAATATCCCGTGGGCACTTATTATCCGGATGGTTTTCCGCAGATAGCCATCGAGCATGGTCACCGGTACGATTTCTTCAATGCGATCGCACCCGAAGCCAACGAGAGCGAAGCACCCGGAGCCATCACGCCTCCCGGTTATTTCTTTGCCCGTATAGCCGCCAATTCGTTTACGAATCCCACCACAGAGGTAGCGGCTACGAAAGTGCCACCCTTAACATTCAAAGATGAGGTGAGTGCGGAGCAAAAAAGCAAGGGTATTTATTTTTCACTCTGGAAGGGCGTGTTGGAGAAAAAGATTTATGTGAACGACAGTTTCAGTGAGCCTATCATCACAACCAAGATAGGAAAATTTACAAAGAATTACGCGGTCAATGATATTCTTCCCCAAAACAGTCCCACGGACGGCAGCATCCAGATGAAACTCTACAATGGTTTATTCACACAGGCCAATTGGAATGCGCGCCAGGAGTATAACAATGTTGCGGTATTGAACGAGATCAATGAATCCATTCTGGGCAGTTTGAATACATCATTTCTGGATGACCAGGGAGAAACGCAATACTTCAAGAATCCCGATTCCAATGTCCGTCTGGTTGTTTTTGGGCATACCCACGTACCGATGATAAAAGCTTCTACCAATCTGAAAAAAGAATCTTGTCTGTATGTGAATTCAGGCACCTGGGAAGATAAAAAAACACGCGACAAGAACGCCGCAATCGACCAGGACGCCCTCAAGATGGACTTCGTGGTGATCGATCCTCTGGGGTCGGAAAAGAAGTCGCTGTTGGTGAAGTTGTGTCAGTATAAATATGGAGAACATACGCTGAAGGATATCGATATGATTGAATTATGAGATAGCAATCCCCCCTTGATGCCTATTATTACAACATAAAGGAACTAAGACTAAAACTATACTATTTTCTAATTTTAAAAACAAACACAATGAATTTGGCAAATAAAATACAAGATGAAGAATGCAAAGTAGAGTACCAACCACCGATGTTTGAAGTGATCGAAATTACCATCGAGCAGAACATACTGGCCGGCAGTGGTGATGTCACTGATTCCAATGCCCTTGATTTCTATGGGGAAGATTACTAGTATTTATTCTCCTCGGAGTAACAAAAAAAGCATGAAGAAAATTAATCTACTGTTGGCCATTTTATTCACAACGTTGTTGACAGGATGCACGAAAGATGAATCTGTTATCAACGACGAGGTGGAAAACGAAACAAATAAAGGTACACAAATGCAACTGACCGTTGCGATACCAGAAAATGAGAACCCCAGATCGTCTACGCGCGTTTCACTAAATTCTGGAGATCCTGAGACTCCCTTGAATGTCGAACTTACCTGGAAGGTCGGTGACAAGATTTACTTGATCTTTTCCGAGGGTGGAATACCCAAAGGCAAGCAGACAGTGGAGTTAAAATCGGAGAATATTACCAATGATTCTAAGAAAGCAAACTTTTCATTTACTGTCCCTGCAGGAATTGGTGAACCCTTTGATCTCTACGGCGTGCATGGCGGCGGTGGATTCGTAGATGAGAGCAGTTACACCTTAAAACTCCCCACTGCGGAACAATCCACCGGGAGGAGTTTAGCCGAGCTAAGTAACAACAATGCGGTGATGCTCAAGTTTGCGCAAACCGGTATTTCAAAAGCAAGTCCAAGTGTTTCGGTCAGTTTTGCACACATAGGCTCACTTTTCAGGATTTTACTCAAATCTGATGGTTTCGATTTAATCAACATAACCAAAGCCGAACTAAACTCGACATCATACATACCGGTCCATCAAAACTTAGGCTCAGCGACTTATAATCCGGTTACCGATATCATTTTGGGTACCACTACTAAAATAACTTTAGCTTTCAACAATAATAACACTCCTCCCTTAGTCATCCCCGACAACT
>ENA-UOOK01003386-UOOK01003386.1-fermentation-metagenome-genome-assembly--contig:-NODE-3386-length-18193-cov-61.457272_pt1 | contig 18193 bp, 18 predicted proteins | sample MGYA00245777_ERZ724023 | MGnify/ENA primary metagenome ERZ724023 (study PRJEB28704, sample SAMN03018312) | fermentation metagenome | biome: anthropogenic terrestrial biome; feature: soil...
CGCCGTATTATTCAGTTCCACTCCGGATTTGAACGCTGGGTTCCCGGCAACCGCTGCCCGTACACTGCCTGGCTACGAAGCAGTACCATTGTTTGGCACTAGTGAAATCAACCCGCCGGGTTCGTTGCCGCAATGCGTCCGGATCCTGATCTTGTGGAATACTGACAAACCCCAAAGCGCCATTAGGCATATTTTCTTAAAAGAGGCGGCCGCACTGCGACCGGATCTGGAGTGTTGAATTTTGCAGGAAATTTTAGCGGCTTGTTGAATTTGTTTGCGGTGCGGCTGGCAAAGCCACACCGTTTGCAGGTGGTGTATTAAATTTGTCCTCCGGTCTGATAATTGCGATTGATGGTCCGGCAGGTTCCGGAAAGAGTACCGTCGCCCGACTGGTTGCCGAGCGTTTAGGCATTACCTATATCGATACTGGCGCTATGTACCGGGCAATAGCCTTGAAAGCTCTTCGGATGGGCGTTTCTTGGGATGATGAGGCGACTTTGACTGATCTTGCCGAATCCTGCCAGATCAAGCTGACTGGCTTATGCCTGGGCGAAGGAGCAGTGTGGCAATCGCGCGTACTTTTGGATGGCGAAGATGTCTCAAACGCCATTCGCACGCACCATATTTCCGAGGGCGCTTCGCGCGTGTCAGCCTGGCCGGGTGTGCGTCAGGCCTTACTTAACAAGCAGCGGGAATTTGCGCACCGCAATTCAGTTGTGATGGATGGTCGAGATATCGGCACCGTCGTTTTGCCCCATGCGCAGGTTAAAATATTTCTGACAGCTTCTTTGGATGAACGGACCCGCCGCAGGGTGAGTGAACTGCTCAAGAGAGGCCGGGAGAGCGACGCGGTGTTTGAGCAAATCAGGGCGGATTTGCAAAGTAGAGATGCCAACGATTCAGGACGGGCTGTCGCTCCTTTAAAGCCGGCTATGGATGCCATTTTACTTGATACGACGTCATTGAGCATTTCAGAAGTTGTGCAGCGTATCATTGATATTGCTGAAGCAGCAGTTGCAGCCGGAGAGTCGGAAGAAAATTCGAGGCCGGTGACCAACGGATGAATATGAACATACATATTGCTGATAAGGCGGGCTTCTGTTTTGGAGTCAAGCGGGCGCTTGATATTGTTCAGGATGTACTAAAAGAAGGACAAGGCCCGGTTTGCACTCTGGGACCACTGATCCATAATCCCAGAGTAGTCAAGGAGTTGAGCGATCAGGGTGTGCGGGTGATCGATGATCCTGTATCCGCCGAGGCCGGGATTATGGTGATTCGCTCGCACGGAGCAACGCGCGACGAAGTTGAACGTGCTGTAGCCAAAGGACTAAAGGTGGTCGACGCCACCTGCCCCTGCTTGAAACAGGCTCAAAAAAGGGCAAATGAGTTATGCGGCGATGGCTACTATGTGGTGCTACTGGGTGAACGTGAGCATGCGGAAGTGCGCTCGATATTGGGCAGTGTGGACGGCACAATCCATGTAATTGAATCAACGGAAGAGGCCAAGGCGCTGCAATGCAGTAAAAAGGTAGCTTTACTTTCGCAGACCACCCAGCGTTATGAAGATTTTCAGGAAGTGGCTTGCGCATTATTGCCTAAAACCCGCGAATTTTTAATTGTTAACACAATCTGTAATGCCACGGTTGAGCGACAAAATGCCGCCGAAAAGATGGCCAAAAAAGTTGACGTAATGGTAGTAATCGGTGGCCGCAATAGTGCGAATACCGCCCGGTTATTTGAAATTTGCCGTTCAACAGGGACGCCGGCTTATCAGATCGAAAGCGCCGCAGAACTTAAGCCGGAATGGTTTGCTGGAGCGGTTGAAATAGGCTTAACAGCGGGGGCTTCAACCCCCCAGGGACAGATTGAGGAGGTAGTAAATCGGATGATGGAAATCGATGAACAGGGAAAGGTTAAGGATTCCGAGCAGCAGGAAGTTGTTCCTGAGGAGGTAGCTTCCGAAGGTGGGGAATCGATGGCCGGGTACGACTTTGAAAAGGAATATGGACGCCGTGACATCCGCCATCTGGAAGAAAACGAAATCGTCAAAGCACATGTAGTCCAGGTAAGGGATGACATGGTGTTTGTGGATGTCGGGACAAAATCCGAGCTGGCTATTCCATTGGCGGATCTTACTGCTAAAGATGTCATGTCTGCCAAAGAGGTTGTCGCAGTCGGAGATGTCATCGATGTGTTGGTTCTGCGGGCTGCGGACGAAGACAAAATTAAGCTGTCGGCCCGGCAGGCGGCGCAGCAAACTGTCTGGCTAGATCTAAATCAGCATTATCGCGATCATACGCCGGTGCAGGCCAAGGTTAAAGAAGTCGTCAAAGGCGGTCTGATTGCGGATTTGGCTGGCGTGCGTGCTTTCATTCCGGCCTCGCAGATTGATCGGGGCTTTGTTGAAGATTTGTCCAAATTTATCGGTGAGACCTGCGACTTTATGATCACCGAATTGGAAGAAGGGCGCCGTCGCAGAGTGGTTCTGTCCAGACGGGCTATTCTTGATGCGCAGTATGAGGAAAACAAGAAAGAAATCTTTGCCAGCCTGCAGGAAGGCGATGTCAAAGAAGGCGTGGTTTCCCGTTTAGCTGACTTTGGAGCTTTTGTCGATCTTGGCAAAGGCGTTGAAGGGCTCCTGCATATCTCAGAAATATCCTGGGAGCGCCTGAAGCACCCTGCGGAGCGTCTGTCGGCAGGTATGAAAGTTAAAGTGGAAGTTACTAAGGTAGACACCGAAAAAGGACGCATCTCTCTCAGCATGCGCTCCTTGTCGCCGCATCCGTGGGAAGGGATCGCCGAGAAATATAGTGAGGGCCAGGTGGTTAGCGGCACGGTTACCAGGATTGCTCCATTTGGCGCTTTTGTCAGAATTGAGGAAGGTATTGAGGGCCTGATTCACATCTCGCAACTGTCCAATCAGCGGGTGGCCAAGGCTGAAGAAGTAGTATCACCCGGACAGACAGTGCAGGCTAAGATTATCAAAGTGGATCCCGAAAACCGTCGCCTGAGTCTGTCGATGCGCGAAGCAGTTCAGCCAAGCGCGGAAGAAGTGGAATACCAAAAATACATGCAACCAGAATCAGCCCCCGTGACCATCGCCGACATGATCAAAGACAAAGAAGAATAGCACAAGGGGACGGTTCTTCTGTGCTAATAATTTCAGAAACAAGGGGACGGTTCTTTTGTGCCATGGTATATCAAAACCATGGATAGCACAGAAGAACCGTCCCCTTGTGCTGTCCAAAAACAGCACAGAAGAACCGTCCCCTTGTGTCCCTGCGTCTCAGTATATCCCCGCTGCCGGAAGGAGAATATAAAACAGGTGCCCGGTCTTTGGGGAGGGATTGTCGTGAATGTTGTTTATTACTGCTGGGACGGCATCTTTGATTCTCCGATGGCGGCGATGATCCACTTGGGGTATCTATCGGAGGAACGCCCTCCGAAGATTGGGGAACTTCTGGCGCTGCCCAATTACGGACGCGTTGATCGGGCGGCGGGACGTTTATATCTCGCAGGGGTTGACGGGTATAAAAACGCGGTGTTTACCCTGGGCTGCCTGAACAAAGCCGAACTGATCCAGCGCGTGATTTTGGAAGCGACCAGGCAGTTATTTAAATCGGAGGCACAATTTCTATTTTTCGATTGTCAGTCGATTCCAGCCTGGCGCTGTTTTCTGGCTAAGAAGCTGGCGATGGCGGATCCCAGCGGTTTGCGCCTGAATTGCCGAGAATCGATCAAGTCATTTGCGAAAATAGCGGCAGTCGTAAAAAATGCGAAAGAAAATTTGGGGTATTAATGAAAGTAGTATATATGTGCTTTGGCCGCGCGCACTCGTCGGTGGTGGCCTCCGCGATTCATCTTGGCTATCTCGATCCGCAGCAGACGCCAACCGTGCCAGAATTGACCAAACTGCCGCTATTTGATGTTTCAGAAGCAAGTGACTTAGGGGTCCCTAAGTTCGTTGGCTGTGATACGGAAGGTTGTGAAATATATATTGTGGGGCTGGATGGCTGCAGGGTACAAGCACAATCTGCCATCGAGAGTCTGGCAGCAATATTGGCGGTCCCTTCCCGGGAGTTCCTGATCGTCGAAACACTGGGGGCGATTGGCTGGCTCGCCAAATTTGGCGGGTTTCTTTCACGGCAGTTGCACTTTGTAAAGATCGGACGCCCGATTGTAGCGCACGGAATTATTCGCAGTTATGATCTGCTCTGCGAATTGGTCGAATCGGTGAAAAAGGAGCTGAGCGTAATTGCAGCAAAAGACCAAGAAACAGGTAATCCTGATCACAGACGGTGATCATGTTGCCCAGCATGTCGTTGAAGAAGCCGCTCGACGCGTTGGCGGGAGGTGCATATCAGCTTCGGGAGGGAATCCTTCGGAAATTGACGCGCCGGCACTGATCGAGTTAATTCATGATGCGGAAGGTGAACCGGTACTGGTAATGGTGGATGATGCCGGAACGCGCCGAAAAGGGCCTGGCGAAAAACTGATCGAGCAGTTGGCAACAGAGGACTCCATTGAGCTATTGGGAGTTTTGGCAGTCGCGTCGCATACCGCGAAGGTGGAGGGCGTGCCGGTTGTGGCTTCTGTAGACCGTAACGGTGAATTGATTAGCGGGCCGGTCGATAAGGACGGCGTTCCGGAGCAGATGGATCATCAAAAAGTCGAAGGTGATACAGTCGACGTTCTAAATAGATTGCAGGTACCGATCGTGATTGGCATTGGCGATTTGGGCAAACAAAACCATGCCGATCATCATGCCAACATTACGGTCAGGGCGATCAGAGAAATAATTAACAGGGCCGGGAGCGATGCAAACTAAATGCGAGTTGGTTATCCACGAGCGTTACTTTATTATCATTGTTTTCCCTTCTGGAAGGGGTTTTTGGAGCATTTTGGACATCAGGTCTGCGTTTCCGGACAGACAACCAAAAAGCTGCTGGAAAGTGGTATTGAAAAGACTGTGGGCGAAGCCTGCCTGCCGGTAAAGATCTTTTTTGGACATGCTCTGGCGCTCAAAGACAGCGTCGATGCCGTCTTTCTGCCGCGGCTGGTCAGCTTGGAACAGAAGACCTATATTTGTCCGAAATTCATGGGACTGCCATCAATGATTAGGGCGTCCTTGCCTGAATTGCCGCCCCTGATCGAAGTGGAAGTCGATGCCCGCAAAGATGGTCTCAGAGGCAGCAACGGATTATGGCGCGCGGCCTGCGATGCGGCTGTCCAGCTAGGCGACGGTTCGGCGCGTCAGACTAAGGCAGCTTTTCATGCCGGGCAATCCATGCAAAAGGAATATGAACAGATGCTGCTGGCTGGATTAGATCCAAATCAGGCGATTGCCAGTTTAGATTGTCGTGACAGCTGGGATAATCGGGAGCGGGATCGGCAAAGATCAAGCGGTAGGAGGAACGGCGGTAAGGCAGAGGGAAGAGGGACCGGGGAGTCTGGGCTCAGCAACAACATGCCAAAGCCGAACATTTTGCTGCTGGGACACCCTTATAACGTTCATGACGGCGGCTTTAACCTGGGACTCAAAACACGCCTGTCCGGAATGCATTTTCGGGTGACTACTATGGAAAGCGTCCCCGCTCGCAATGCTTTGTACGAGGCTGACAAGCTTTCAAAAGCAATTTTCTGGAGTCTGGGACGCCGCATGGTTGGGACAGCGATGCATCTGTTCGCTGCTGAGCAAGTCGCAGGTGTCATGCATTTAGCAGCTTTTGGCTGCGGACCGGACTCAATGATTGGCGAAGTGGTTGAAAGAGAAGCCCGCCGGCTGAGCATCCCCTTCATCTCTTTAGTGCTGGACGAACATACTGGAGAAGCCGGCTTTTTGACCAGAGTAGAGGCTTTCGGAGAAATGCTAACCAGGAGGGGCCGCTTGTGAGATGTACTTTCCCGCATATGGGAACCATGTATGTGGCTGTGGAATCTCTGCTGGAAGGCCTTGGCCACGAGGTGATTGTACCACCACCCATCACTGAAAGGACAATTGAACTGGGACAGCACGGCGCGCCAGAGACTGCCTGTTTGCCGCTAAAGATCAATCTGGGCAATTATATTGAAGCCATGGAAAACGGGGCCGATGTTATTCTGATGGGCGGAGGGGTTGGTCCATGTCGCTTTGGCTACTATGCTGAAGTTCAGCGCGAGATTTTGAAAGACGCTGGCTACGACTTCGATATGATGGTCCTGGAACCGCCTAAAGGACAGCTATCTTTGGCGTGGCAGCGTTTTAAGCCCCTGCTTACCAAGGTCAGTTTGTCAGAAACACTCGCGGCGGCTAGATTGGCGTGGGCGAAGGCTCAGATTGTCGACGATATTGAAAAAATGACGCATCAAGTGCGCGCTTTCGAAACGGTACGCGGCTCCGCCACAGCAGCGCACAGCAAAGCAATTGCCAAGCTACGCCAAACTAAGCACCGTCAAAATCTGCCCCGGCTTTTAGAAGAAATAGGCACACTTTTTCAGCAAGTACCGGTCGATCTGCAGCGCCAGCCAGTTGTAATCGGACTGGTGGGCGAAATCTATGTGATGCTCGAGCCTTTTGCTAACAGGCAGCTGGAACGATTGCTCGGTGAAATGGGCGTATTAGTTAGACGCTCCTCTTTCCTGTCTGATTGGCTGCGTGGGCAATTTTACAGCCTGCTGCGTTTTGACATGCAAAAAAAGGCGCGCTTGCTGGCTGGCCCTTATCTGCCGCATTTTGTTGGCGGGCACGGACTGGAAAGTGTGGCTGATTCGGTCAATTATGCTAATAATCGCGTGGACGGCATTATTCATGTAGCACCCTTTACATGTATGCCGGAAATTGTGGCACAAAGCATCCTGCCTAAAGTGAGTGCGGACTTCGATGTGCCAATCATGACCTTGGTTGTGGACGAGCATTCTGCCGAGGCCGGAATCATCACGCGCTTGGAAGCATTCACCGATATGGTCAAACGGCGCCGCACCGGGCGCGCTTAAGCGCACAGGCGGGGCCGGCCGGCGGGGGGCGGGCGGATCATAGCGCCTGGGCACACTGGCCCAAGCGACACCAAGCTGAATCAAGAGGGGAAGGTACGAAAGCAAGTGCAGGGGTATCTGGGAATAGACGTAGGGTCAGTCAGCACGAACATTGTAATTCTGTCGGAAACAGGTCAGATGCAGCACAACCTATATCTGCGCACGCATGGGCAGCCGATAGCGGCTATCCAAAACGGACTACGCTCAATAATGGAGCAATTTCAAGATTTAGAGGTTCTCGGAGTGGGATGCACCGGTAGTGGACGGCGCCTGACCGGGGTTCTTTCCGGGGCGGATCTGGTTAAAAATGAGATCACCGCGCACGCCGTAGCCGCCATGTATTGTCATCCGGAAGTACAGACCGTTCTCGAAATTGGCGGCCAGGACTCGAAGATTATCGTGATCCGCAATGGCGTGGTCAGTGATTTTGCCATGAACACGGTTTGTGCTGCCGGAACCGGATCATTTCTTGACCAGCAGGCATCCCGGCTGGGCGTTGCCATCAACGACTTTGGCGGACTGGCGCTCAAATCTGAGAATCCCGTTCGTATTGCCGGTCGGTGTACTGTCTTCGCCGAATCAGATATGATCCATAAGCAGCAAGTCGGTCATTCAATCGAGGATATTACGGCCGGGCTCTGCGAATCGCTGGTGCGCAATTACCTGGCCAATGTCGGCAAGGGCAAAGAAATCCGGGAACCGGTCTTATTTCAGGGAGGCGTGGCTGCGAACGCTGGTATCAGAGCGGCCTTTGAAAAGCAGCTGGAGGTTAAGCTCATTATCCCCGAGCACTTTAGTGTGATGGGCGCAATTGGCTCCGCACTACTGGCGCGGGAGGAAATGCTTGAGAACCCCCGGCCCAGCAGTTTCCGGGGATTCACGATTGCGGATCGCCATTATATCACCTCATCATTTGAATGCACTGGCTGTCCGAACATGTGCGAAATCGTGCGGCTCACTGATGACAGCGGTCTACTCGCCAATTGGGGAGGGCGCTGCGGAAAGTGGGATTCTGACGGCGTGGTCCCTGGCAAAGCGGTGACCGCTGCTGCGAATAACGCGGCAGAAAATACTTACATTGACAGGGCAAAATCCTTATGCTAGACTAATGAAAAACATAAGTACCTCATCTTCCTCGGAAGTTGAGGTAGAGGCGCGGTGAACAATAGTACCCGGGTTGAGGTTAGGGAACCTGTGAAATCGGGGAAAGGGAACATCGCCGAAGCCAACCGTCTCCTAAGCGGTTGAGCTGGGTCCGGGTCGAACAGGTCCGGGACTGTCACGCACGATAACCTCAAAATCGTCCGTGGAGAGCTATCTCGTCCTGAGGAGAGGTACCGGAGTATGCCCGGGTTACCGGGCATTATTTTTTGCCTTTCCAATGGATAAAGATCCAAATTGGGAGGGCTGTTTTAATGTCAAGTGTTCTGGTTAATGAGCGGAATCATTTAGTTTTTGCTGGGCAAGACGTGGTTAGGCTGGCAGAGCAATTTGGAACACCGTTGTATATTTACGACGAAGAACTGCTCAGGGCTAATGCGCGTGCTTATCGCAACAGTCTTGCAGAAACCTATCCGCCTGCGAAAGGGCGCATCTATTATGCCGCGAAAGCCTTTTTTACGCAGGCAATGGCGCAGCTAATCGCCCAAGAAGGTCTCGGGCTGGACGTGGTCTCCGGTGGAGAATTGGCCACCGCCTTATGGGCTGGCGTGGATCCGCAAGATATTATCTTTAACGGTAATAACAAGTCTGTCGATGAAATGACAGCCGCGCTGCATTACGGAGTGGGTCGTTTCGTGATTGACAGTTTGACCGAAATTGAGGTTTTGGATGATCTGGCCGGCCGGATGCGCCGCAGACCAGATGTGCTCGTGCGCGTAAATCCGGGTGTGGAAGCGCATACCCATGAATATGTTCAAACCGGAATTACGGACTGCAAATTCGGCCTGGGTGCCACTGACGGGATGGCTCTGGCCGCAGTCGACAGCATCCTCGCCTCCACCAATCTTCAGCTCGTAGGGTTTCATTGCCATATCGGATCGCAGATTTTTGAACTGGATGCCTATCGGACGGCTGTGAATGCCATGGCTGCTTTTATCAAACAGGTAAATCTGGCAACCGGCTATTTTCCCGCAGAATTGGATCTCGGCGGCGGGCTGGGAATCCGCTACACCGATAACGATCAAAAAATGGAGATTAACGTGGCGGTCGCTTTGATGTCATCAGCAGTGAAGCAGGTTTTTCAGGACAAAGGGTGGGAATTGCCATACTTGATTCTGGAGCCCGGGCGTTCAATCGTTGGCGAGGCTGGACTAGCCGTCTACCGCGTCGGTGTGGTTAAGAATATACCTGGGGCCCGCACTTATGTGGCGGTGGACGGCGGCATGTCTGATAATCCGCGAGTCGCGCTCTACAATTCGCAGTATGAAGCCGTAGTCGCCAATCGAGTCCGCAGCGATCTCCGGCAGACGGTTACCATAGCTGGCAAATGCTGTGAATCCGGCGACTTATTGGCAAAAGACATTGAACTGGGACCAGTTCAACGTGGTGATTTGGTGGCTGTTTTTTCGGCTGGTGCATATCAGTATTCCATGGCCAGTAACTATAACCGTATTCCCAGACCAGCGGTTGTCATGGCCAATCATGCCGGAGCCGATTTGATCATAAAAAGAGAGACCTACGCCGATTTGCTGAAATCCGATATAGTTCCGGAACGTTTTTGCGCTCGGCAGGAGCACGTTGTGGGTCTCTAGCGCCGCTGTCTGAAAAAGGCGGTTCAGTTTTGAGGGAGTGGCAGGAAAAGCCACCGGATTTGGAGTATATCTACTAAAGACCGCACGGGCCTCCCTAACGGGGGGCCTTTAAAGTGTCGCACACAGTATTTAATGGAGGCTTTTCATGGATCTTACGCAAATAGTACTAATGTTGGCCATATTCATACCCAGTTTGGTGCTGCACGAATTTGCGCACGCCATTACAGCCACGGCCCTTGGTGACCCCACACCCCGCTGGGAAGGGCGATTGACACTAAATCCTCTCGCACATTTTGACATTTTTGGCGCTATCATGATCATTATAACAATGATTACCGGTTTTGGGATCGGATGGGCCCGTCCAGTTGGAGTTGATCCCAGAAATTTTAAGAAGCCGGCTCGTGATATGGTGTTGGTCGCCGTCGCCGGCCCGTTGAGCAATATCTTGCTGGCAGTCTTCTTCGGCCTGATATTGCGCTTTATGATCGTGGCCAATTATATGATATCCCCCGGTTTGGCCGTTTTCCTGCAGCTTGGCACACTGATTAATTTGTCGCTGGCATTTTTCAATTTGCTGCCGATACCGCCGCTGGATGGTTCGCGAATATTGCGTTATTTTCTGAAGGGCAAAGCTTATAATATCTATCGTCAGCTGGAATCTTACGGGATGGTCATTCTTTTCGGGCTGGTCCTGGTGCTGCCTGGTCTTTTTACAGTCCTAATCGGCGTGCCGCGGGATTTCCTGTTCTCGCTGATTACCGGTCTGGCAATCTAGCGTATCGTTTGGAAGGGAGTGAAAACCCTTGTGGAACGTGTTACTCCGGATTGTGAGGAGTGCCCGCAAGGGACTTGACATTCAACACCGCTCTTTTACAGAACGTTTCCTGGATGACAATGAGTTAGTGCTATTTAATCAGATGGCACTATGGGATCAGTATCATACTGTCAATACCGCCAAGCTAATTCTGGAGCATTTCGCCGGCACAGGCGCGGGCACAGGTCTGGACACTGCCTCAGGTGCCAGCATTGGTGGCGGCGCGGAAACCAAAATCCGGCTGCTGACGTTAATTAAGGCAGCTCTATTGCATGATGTCGGAAAAGTGAAGGGCGATGCTGGTTTGCCTACGAGGTTATGCGTAAGCTTTATTCGTCGCGTTTTTCCTGATTATCGCCGCAAACACGCAGATCGGGGCGGCAACAAACTCCAGTACGCCTTGTATGTTGACCTGATCCACCCTGCCCGAGGGGCATATATGGCTTTATCAACGGGTGTGTGTCCCGAAATCGCCGATCTGATCCGGCGTCACCATGATGAGCCGCAGAATAGTGATCCTGAAGAACTGAGAATTTTGCAGGAAGCGGATGCGAAATCCTGAAGATGGAGGCCGATCATGAAAACAACGGCGGGCGTGATCTCTGCACGATGAGCTATTTGGTACACCTTGACGTTTTCGAAGGGCCTTTTGACCTGCTGCTGCACCTAATCGAACGTGATGAGCTCGATATTTACGATATTCCTATCGCCAGGATTACGGCTGAATTTCTGGAGTATATTAGCACTATGCAGCTGCTTAATCTACATGTTGCCAGCGATTTTATGGTTATGGCAGCGACGCTGATTCAGATTAAAGCGCGCATGTTACTGCCAAAACCGGTAGTTTGCGAAGAGGAAGCCGATTCCGCAGAGGAAGAAGATCCGCGGCAGGAATTAGTCGAAAAACTGGTCGAATATAAAAAGTATAAGGAACTTGCCATGGATTTGCGGGCCCGCGAAGAGGAATTTGCGCGGGTTTTTGTCCGTCCGGTTGGGGAAACTGCCGATCGTCTGGTAATTGACGATAACCCGCTAAAAGACATTAGTGTCTGGGACCTGCTGGCAGCCTTCAAAAATGTGTTGGATTCTTTGGCTCCGGAAGAGGAACCGGCCGCTGTTCCAAAGGAAGAAATCAGCATGCGGCAGCGGATGCAAGAAATTACGGCAAGCTTGGCTGTCTGCGGACGGATTAAATTTAGAGATCTGTTTGGCAAAAGCAACTCAAGAACGGCGCTTGTCACAGGCTTTATGGCCCTGTTAGAACTGATGCGCCTTCGCAAAGTGCGGGTATCGCAAGACGTGACGTTCGGTGAGATTTTGATCACTGCTGCAGCGGAAGAAGGTGCAACCGGATGAATCTTTTACAGGCCAGAGCTGTTATCGAGGCGTTAATTTTTGCGGCACCAGAGCCAATCGGTGTACCCCAGCTATGCGAATTGACCGGTCTGACCAGGCATACCGTACAGCAAATCCTGGCCGATTTAAGCGAGGATTATCAAAAAGGGCACCGGGGTTTGCAGATGATCGAAGTCGCCAAAGGATATCAAATTTGCACACATCCTTACTGCGCCCCGTATGTCGAAAAACTGCAGAAAAATCCCAGGTCAACTGGACTTTCCCAGGCTGCGATGGAGACTTTGGCGATTATCGCTTATAAACAGCCCATCACGCGTGCGGAAATTGAGGTTTTGCGCGGGGTGCGCGTGGATAGCGCGCTTAATACGCTGCTTGAAAAGGATCTTATTCGCGAAGCGGGGCGCAAAGACACACCCGGAAGGCCAATTCTATATGGTACGACGCGCGCGTTTCTCAAATATTTTGGTCTCAAAGAGCTTTCCGATTTGCCGGGCATTGACAAGTGGCTTCAGGAAGAAATCCTGCGTGAGCGGGATTCTGATGCAGGCGCTGGTGATAGTGTCGCGGATGATACGGATGTCGTGGATGATGCGGATGAGCATGCATAACAGGGCAGGAGAAGTTGCCGGGACGGCGTATATTCATTTGGTTGTAGAAAGGGGCGCATCCAGTTGGAACAGACTGACAAACGTTCTTCCAATTATTATCTGGGACTCATTTTTCTAGTACTATCAGTAGGTTCGCTGCTCGTGTGCATCTTCAAAGAGAACTTCAAGTTCAGTGATTTCATCATCTTTTTGTTCTTTTTCACCTGGGGTTTTGGTTTGCTCTGGCGCAGTGATTTTCAAGCAAAAACTGTCGCAGCAGAAAAAGAAATCGCGCAGCTGAAAGAGAAGGTTGGTCGGCTGGAACGCAAAATGCGCATTATGCGGAGCCGCTATGGAACATTGCGGCGACCTGTGAAGCGCGACTGATTTTGCACTGCAACTAAAGGGGAGGATTGGTTCTTGTGATTCGTAGTTTTTCCGAAATTCATGACGCCATCTTAAAGGAACAGCCCAGACGTCTAGCGGTCGCAGCAGCCGCAGATAAGGATGTTCTGACAGCAGTTAAAATGGCGGTCGATCGAAAACTGGCTGGTGCGGTATTAGTCGGAGATGAGGCCAAAATCCGACAGATAGCCGCCGAGCTCGACTTCAATCTCAGCACGTCCGGGATTGAGGTTGTGCACGAGCCAGACGGGGTTTTGGCAGCCCGTAAAGCGGTTACCATGGTATCATCCGGAGAGGCCCATCTGCTGATGAAGGGCCTGGTTGCAACCGCAGATCTGTTGCGGGCAGTACTCGACAAAGAACATGGTTTGAGAACCGGACGGCTGCTCAGTCATGTGGGACTGCTTCAAGCTGAAGGCTATGACCGTTTATTCTATTTGACGGACGGTGGTATGAATATCGCGCCGACGCTGGTTCAAAAGGTAGATATTATCAATAATGCCGTTGATATGGCGCATTTGCTCGATAATCCGCAGCCAAAAGTAGCCTGCCTGGCAGCTGTGGAAGTTGTTAATCCAGATATGCCAGCCACGCTCGACGCCGCTGCACTGACAATGATGTCACAGCGCGGACAGTTCAAAGGTTGTGCTGTCGATGGCCCCTTGGCGCTCGATAACGCGGTTTCAGTGGAAGCCTCGCGCCACAAAGGGATTAGCTCACCCGCAGCCGGTCAAGCGGATATTTTAATGGTCCCGGAAATCGAGTCTGGAAATGTGATTTATAAGGCGATGGTTTATTTCGGCAATGTTAAATCCGCTGGGGTAATTGTGGGCGCACGTACTCCGATTGTCCTTACTTCGCGTGCCGATACTCCGGAATGCAAGCTTAACTCAATGGCAGTCGCCGTTTTGATGGCTGCCCGTAAAAAATAAGGCGAGGGGTTCGTGTGAAAATGGATAAATACCGCGTTCTCGTAATTAATCCAGGTTCGACGTCGACCAAGATTGCCGTTTTTGAAGATGAAGAGCCGCTATTTAAGGAGTCTTTGCAGCACAGTGTGGAAGAATTGGCTCCCTATGGCGGCGTAATTGCGCAGTATGATTTTCGTAAAGAAGCTATTCTCAAAGCTTTGAAGGCCAGGAATTTCGATCTGAAAACACTCTCAGCTATAGCAGGGCGGGGCGGGGTTGTCAAACCGATTGAGAGCGGCGTGTATCATGTTAATGACGCTTTGGTTGCGGACCTGAAGACTGGCTATAATGGTGGTATGCATGCCAGCAACCTCGGGGGCTTACTGGCGCGGGATCTCGGCGATGAACTGGGCATTCCCTCATTTATTGCCGATCCAGTCTCCGTTGATGAAATGGAACCTTTGGCACGCATTACCGGGCTTCCCGAAATTACGCGTACATCTGTTTTTCATGCGCTCAATCAAAAGGCGATGGCGCGCAAAGTGGCCACCGAGCAGTTGGGCAAGAAGTACGAGGAAATCAACCTGATCGTCGTGCATCTGGGCGGCGGTGTCAGTGTTGGAGCACATAAGCGCGGACGCGCCATTGACGTCAATAATGCCACCGATGGCGATGGACCATTTTCTCCGGAACGCTGCGGCACCTTGCCACTCGGACCTTACCGGAGAATGGTTTTTAAAATTAATGATGAGAAGCAGATTTATAAGAAATTAGTCGGCGGCGGTGGCCTGGTGGCGCACCTGGGCACCAACGATGCTCGCGAAGTCGAGCGCCGCATTAACGCCGGTGACGAGAAAGCGCATCTCTACTACGAGGCCATGGCGTATCAGATCGCTAAGGAAATTGCTGGCATGGCGTCCGTACTGAAAGGGGATGTCGATGGTATTGTCATTACCGGCGGTATGGCCCGCTCGGAAATCCTGGTAAACTGGATTCGCGAACGGGTGGACTGGATTGCGGAATTCTTCCTGATGCCTGGCGAATTTGAAGTCGAAGCACTCGCCTGGGGAGCACTGCGCGTGTTGCACGGCGAGGAGCAGTCCAAGGAATACTAATTACTGATCACTAAGTTATTAAAGAAAGTGCGTTGTGCGCACAAAGAAAGTGGAGACGGTCAGGCTGCAGGGGCAGGGACCGTCTCTCTTTCATCATTCCTTATTCGATTTAATCGCGTCCGGCAAAGCATCCTGAGGGTTAACCAAGAATGCCGCACATAATCCGATGATGAGGGCGACGGCGGCAGTGATCCAGAAAACAGTCCGCTCGTTAAGCTCACTTTTGAGGCAATTCCCAAACAAAGGCGGTCCGATTGCCACCCCGAAAAAGCGGACCGTGCCATATAAGCAGGTTACAATGCCGCGCGACTTTTTAGAGGCGACACTGGTAGCCAGAGTGTTAAGCGACGGTAGCACCGACCCGGTTCCCAATCCAATGAGAGCAGCCGCCATGCTGAACGTCACGATGCTGTTCATTAGCGGGAACAGAAACATACCGGCTGCCAGTGCGCCTAGACCGCCGAAAATGGCCCATTTGAGGAACTTATTCATGTGGGATTTCAGGACCGTACCGAGGACAAAAGAGACCGCTGCCATCAAAAAAACGGGAATTGCCAATACCATCCCGCGCTGAAACACTTCCAGCCCAAAGCGCTTTTCAAGAATATCTGAGAAATAGCTGAGCATCCCGAAAAGGGCAAATAGCACGATTGCCCCTGACAGAAACGTCATTGCCAATACAGCCGCATTTTCGCGCATCACTTCCGCAAAGCTTTGGAAGTATTCCCGCAAAGATTGCTGCTGTTCTTTTTTGACCGGTGCTTCTTTAGCAATTAACCATACTGCTATTGCGATAGGCAGCGCCAGCACACCATAGACAAAGAAAGGCGTATACCAGGTGATCAAGGCCAGCGCTGCACCAGCCAGCGGACTGATTACTTTGCCCAGTCCGTTGGATGCTTCCAGCAAACCAAGTGCCTGAGCCCGATCACTGCCCTGAATGACGTCGCCCACGAGTGCCATGGCAAGCTGATAAGTTCCTCCTGCGCCAATGCCCTGGATTACCCGGGCTGCCAGTAGGAAGTAAAACGGCTTTTCAATGAAAACAGCAGCCAGGCCAGCTAAGAGTCCTCCGATGCCATAGACAATCAGAGCCGGAACCATGATCGGTTTGCGCCCGATACGATCCGAAAGCAGTCCGGCAAAGGGGATCACAAGCCCAGCTGGAATCGAGAACATTGTGATTAACAGCCCTGCCTGTGATGCTCCGATCGATAGTTGATGTTGGATTGTCGGCAGCACCGGAATCAGCATGGAATTGCCCAACACCATAATGAACGGTACGGTGCAGAGGATGGCGACCGTCTTGAATTCCTTCAATGATTGCATGCCTCCCTGACTAGAGACGTCTGACATTTCCTTGTGCTCAACATGAAACGTCAACCATTTCATTATTCCCATTTGCCAGTGTCATATAACCGTATGACTCACCCGGGATTGCGCCCGTTGCTTAATTGACTTTGTATACAGGATGTCGTATACTCGATATGGGGCAAATTGGCATCATTATTAAAGTATAGCTAGTTGCCCCCGGATTATAATTTATTGGGAGGGGTTTGTTTTGCGGGTTTTGGTATGCGACTCCGTTTCAGCTACAGCACTGGCCAAGATGCGTCAAGCCGGACTGGATGTCGACGAAAAGACAGGGATGGCGCCAGAGGAATTACTTGCCGTAGTCGGCGATTACGACGCGATGGTCGTCAGAAGTGCAACTAAGGTCAAAAAAGATGTGATTCAGGCTGCTAAAAACCTCAAAGTTGTCGTGCGCGGCGGCGTTGGCGTTGACAATATTGATGTCGAGGCTGCTAAAGCAGCTGGCGTCGAAGTCAAAAACACTCCGGCAGCCAGTTCGGCTTCAGTGGCTGAGCTTGCTATCGGGCTGATGTTTGCTTGCGCCCGCCAGATTCCTCAAGCAACTGCATCGACGAAAGAACACAAGTGGGAGAAAAAGCGTTTCTCCGGCACCGAGCTTCTTGGAAAAACCCTTGGTATTATCGGCATTGGGAGAATCGGGCGCGAAGTGGCCAAAAGAGCGCACGCTCTCGGCATGACCGTCCTGGCCTTCGATGCGTTTATCACCAAAGTTGACGATCCGAACATCAAAATGGTTTCTATGGATGAATTGGTCAGTAATGCGGACTATATCACCCTGCATATCCCGGCCTCCAAGGATGGCGCAATCTTGGGTGAGAAGCAGTTCGGTATGATGAAAAAAGGTGTCACTATCATCAATGCAGCCAGAGGCGGCGTTGTCTGTGAGAAAGCATTACTGGCCGCACTGGAAAACGGCACTGTGAAAGCTGCCGCTCTGGACGTGTTCGAAAAAGAACCGACCGAAAACTGGCCTCTTATTGATCATCCCAACGTGATTCTTACTCCGCACATTGGTGCCGCAACGAAAGAAGCACAGGATCGTATTGGGGAAGAACTGGCCGACATCCTGATCGCGTGGTCCAGGAAGTAAACAATCAAGTCAAATGAAAGGGGAACTTATCATGCATAAGAAGCTCTACATACCCGGTCCGGTTGAGATGAGCCAAGATACCATCCAATCAATGGCGAAGCCCATGATCGGACACCGCATGAAGGAATTTGACGCTTTATACGCTTCCATCCAGACCAAACTGAAAAAAGTGCTCTATACTGAGAACCCGGTGTTTGTTTTCACTTCTTCTGCTACCGGCGTTATGGAAGGTACGCTGCGGAATCTCTGCGCTAAACGCATTCTCAGCTGCGTTAACGGTGCATTCTCCGAGCGTTGGCATAAGATCGCCCTTGATTGCGGTCTGCCCGCCGATAATCTGTCAGTAGAGTGGGGTCAGGCAATCACACCGGAATTACTGGATGCCAAACTGAAGAGCGGCGATTATGATCTCGTCACAGTTTGCCTGAACGAAACCTCCACCGGTATTATGAACCCCGTCAAAGAGTTAGCTGCGGTAGTCAAGAAATACCCCGGCGTGCTCATTGCCGTAGACGCTGTCTCCGCAATGACCGGGGTCAAAATCGAAGTAGATGCATGGGGCCTTGACGTCTGTCTGGCAAGCACTCAGAAAGCTTTCGGACTTCCTCCGGGGCTGGCAGTCTGTTCCGTCAGTCAGGCTGCTCTTGATCGCTGCGCTACTGTGAAAGGTCGCGGCTATTACTTTGACTTCATCGAAATGAAGAAGTACCATGATAAGAACCAAACCCCGGCGACACCAGCCGTCTCCTTGATGTACGGCCTTGATTTCCAACTGGA
>ENA-UOOK01003387-UOOK01003387.1-fermentation-metagenome-genome-assembly--contig:-NODE-3387-length-18192-cov-4.848928_pt1 | contig 18192 bp, 17 predicted proteins | sample MGYA00245777_ERZ724023 | MGnify/ENA primary metagenome ERZ724023 (study PRJEB28704, sample SAMN03018312) | fermentation metagenome | biome: anthropogenic terrestrial biome; feature: soil; material...
CTTCTGTTTTCCCGGGGTTATAAATTTGGCACAAAAAACCCGGACTCAGTCCTTAAAAGAAAGCCCGGGTTAATTTATGTAATTTATCTTGATAAAGATAGATACAAATCTCTTTTTATCAGCGCTAGTAGTTACCCTATAAATATTGAATACTCTATTAATCAATAAATCAACGAAGCGTCATCAAAATAGACTGTTCCCGAAGTATTTCCTAAAAATAATAGATAAACTGTAATGCTTTTTATATCAGCTCGTACCCTTTCATTCAGTTCTATACTGTAGTATTTCCAATCAGTTGAACCAACTATGGAGATTCTGCCCGCTGTAGAAGTAAATTGTGCCAATCCCGAGTTATTATCGCACCGGATAGCAATGGCGGCTCCTGTACCCGTGAGATTATCTGTTTTAATCTTAACCTTTAGTTTTACTTTTTTCCCTATGGGTACATTTGTACTAATAGTTTGATGCCAATATGCGAAGCTTTCTGCATCTGTGGCTCCATCTATTTTTAGACAATTATTATTTTCATCAGTAGGATCGATAGTATATGTGAAATTAAGAAATTCACTAAAACCTTTTGTTCCGCCATACCCCCAACCGCGTGGACGCTCGTCACTATCTTTCTCCTCCATATTCCCATTCTTCAGTAACTCCACCCCTTTATAAACATAAGGCCCCTTTTTGCTACAACCACTAACTAAACATATTATCAATATAAAAATAAGCATAAAAAGTAGTGATCTTTTCAAGTTATTTCAACCTCCTTTGTTTTATGTTAAATTAATTATACATTATTATCTAATAATAGGCAAGATTTCTGTAACAATAATTGTTTTGTAATTAATTATCTTTTATAAGGGGGTGAAAAAAAGCCTAACAAGGATGGTGAAACCCGGTCTTTATTCTAAGAACCGGGTTTTAGTTGTCACCCATGAACAAAAGTATAAATATTTGGTTTGTTCATTAATCCTAACAATTAAGTTTCAACAAAAACATAATCATAACTTACCGGATTGTCACCCTCCCCCAGAATTATATTCATCAATCTGGGTTAACTTTCCGGAATCTTCAATCGCAAATGCGTCAATCCTCGCATGATCCGCGTAATATCCCCGCGCAACATAAAGAAAGCGACCTGACAGGTCAACCGCTTATCATCAAAGGGAGAACCCTCAGCCAAAAATAAATTAGAACCGCTGGCCGAATAAGCGTTCAAACCAAAACCGGTTTTTCCGGCAAAAACCCAATCGTCTCCAGGAGCGACCGCGAGGCAGCGCACATCGCCCGCGTCTTCGGTAGAAGTATTTTTATGGGTTAAAGACCCATCGGTAGCGTTTACCGAAAACACCATCAAACTCCCGGAGGTGAAGTTGGCGACGTACAATTGGGAACCGGTTAAATATGAAACTACTATTCAAACTATAATTTTTAATAGCAAACACAAAAAAAGATCCACCTTAGGGTGAATCTCTTGTTTTTAAATTGGTGGACCCAGGGGGAATCGAACCCCCGACCTCTTGAATGCCATTCAAGCGCTCTCCCAACTGAGCTACGGGCCCATATCTGCATGACATATATTAGATTAACCCCAAACCAGCAATTTGTCAAGAGGTATTTTTACTTTGTGTCGTCGGACTATGATAATGTCATGTTATAAGAGGACTGAGAAAATGTCATCCCCTAGGTTGGATCGGGTAGGAGGCTACCACCCATTAGTTGATTAGCCGGCCTCCCACGGTAAGGCACGTAACCTTCATCCCATATACCCGCCGTATCTACATCCTCGTGTCCGTGCAGTTAATCGGATTTCGTCTTGACTAGCAGACTCATCCCACTTAGAATGCCTTATACGATTCGTGTTCCTCAGGCCGGGACTTTGCTCATCACGCTTCCTTCAGATTCCACCTCGCGATGGATCCCGGGTTGCATGGGCGAGCAGCAAACGAAGTTTGAGACCAGCCCTTTTTAGTGATTGAACTTAGAATTGTCTATTGGAATATTATACTAAATTATGGATTGATCTGTGTTTGATTATTTGATATTATTAAATCATCACATGGTAGAGTCCATCGATAATAGTATAGGAATAGAGTTCAATTATGAGGAGGAGATTATAGTGAGAAAAAAGGTGGGTGTTTATATTGCTTTTACAGCGCTTATATTGGCTGCCATATTATTTGCCTTTAGGAATAGGATTTCCTCGGAAAAGACAAAAATAATAAAAATCCCTTTAAAGCAAGGTACCGCAGCTGAAGAGGTTGGTACGTATACTATTGATCAGCTGACAAAGGCAGTATTGGAGAATAATATAAATCTGGTGAACAGAATAATCGATAGCAAATCGGTAGATATTAACGGAAAGGATTCGGAAGATAAATATCCTATTGAAATAGTACTTGTGATGAATAACTGTGATATGGCAAAGATTTTGCTAGGAGCAGGAGCCGATCCATATGTTATAACCGCTGATGGAGAGAGTGTGTATGCTATTGTAATGAAGGGCGATAGTAACTATTTAAAGGAGATTTTTATAAAATACGGAAAATAACTGCCTGTTCTTTAGATAAGTAATATTATCCAGGTTAGGCTAAATACATACCACTGCGCTTGGTATCTTGCAGTTACATTGACGAAAACCACTATCTTTTCGATTGTGCGGATGAAATCACAGATGTTATGAATACCGTGTTTAATGTATATTTTTGGTAAATAGGTAATGACTCTTGGAGAGATTAAAAAAATTTTGGGAATGGTCCAAAAGAGGTAAAAACAACAAGCTTTGGCAAAATATTAATCCCGCAATAAGCCTACTTTAAAGGATTTACGGGATTTTTTTACATAATAAATCAGGTTTTATTGCTTGTTATTTTCTCAAACAACTTCCAGGCGCCAACCTAGAAAAATTATGATATGATAAAAAGAAATTCTAAAAAGTTAGGAAGTGAGATCTTTGTTGGCGAATCTGATGGAATATCAAATTTTCCATAATAGTGTCAAAGACTATCTTGCCTTTTTTGTCGGATTTTTGTTAGGTGTTCTTGTTGTTCGGTTATTTAAAAAAATTTTCTTATCCCAATTCCATAAATGGGCGGGTAAAACCGGCAATAGGTTCTTTGATTTCTTAATTACAACTTGTGAACAAAAACTTCTTCCCTTGATCTATTTCTCTGTTTTTTATCTTAGCATCCAGGGATTAAGGATTACTCCTTTTTTACTTAAAATTATTAATGGCCTTGGTCTTACCTTATTTGTTGTATATGGAGTTCGGTTTTGCTTAGCTTTGATTAATTATGGAATAGAATTCTATATAGTTAATAAGGAAGCAGATTCAACAAAAAAACAAGTTTTAAAGGCAATCTCAACTGTTATTAAATTTTTGGCTTGGGTTTTAGCGCTAATTATTCTCCTTGATAATCTGGGTGTCAAAATCTCAGCGCTTGTTACTGGACTTGGCATTGGCGGAATTGCGGTTGCCCTCGCCGCTCAAGTAGTATTAGGTGATTTATTCAGTTATTTTACCATTTATTTTGATCGTCCTTTTGAAACTGGAGACTTAATTCTGATCGGTGATTTTCGTGGAACAGTAGAACTAATTGGACTTAAAACCACCCGTCTCCGGAGCATCACTGGTGAACAGTTAATCTGTTCAAATACCGATTTGACCAGTTCCCGTCTACGCAATTACAAACGAATGACCAACCGACGTAATTCATTTCAGGTGGGTGTCAACTATCAGACCAATTATCATCAGCTAAAAGAGATCCCGGGGCTGATTGCCGAGATCATTAAAGCAATTCCGGATACTGACTTTAACCGCGCCCATTTTACGACTTTTGGGGAATATAGTCTTATTTTTGAGGTGGTCTATTATGTCACTACCAGTGATTATTCACGCTATATGGATATCCAACAAGAGATTAACCTTAAGATTATCGAAGAATTTGAAAAACGCGGAATTAAGTTCACCTATCCCACTCAGACCCTTTATCTTAATACTGAAAATAAATAATCTGGTTTCTAAAAAAGTCTAGCCCAGGCTCCTAAGCTAGACTTTTATTTTTCCTCATAAGACACTTGGCTGTGGTTAAAATCATCTTATGATGCAAAGGGTTAGCCGGCGCCTAAAGTCGGGGGCTTGATTGCGGTTAAACGGGAATCTGAAGGTAATTATGCTATTCCCGCATTTGTCAAAAATCCATGTCAGAATTTATACAGTAAGATCAGGATTAAACATTGAACCTAAAAATAGTCACATCTCCATCCTTCATGATATAATCCTTCCCTTCTAAGCGTACAAGCCCCTTTTCTTTAGCCTTCGTGTATGAACCGCAAGCCATTAAATCTTGATAAGCGACAATCTCTGCTCTAATGAATCCGCGTTCAAAATCACTATGAATTTTTCCGGCTGCTTGAGGGGCTTTTGTTCCTTTTCTAATCGTCCAAGCCCTAACCTCTTGGGGACCGGCAGTTAAAAAACTTATTAAACCTAGCAAGTGATAACTGGTTTTTACTAACCGATCTAAACCGGATTCCGCAAGACCTAAATCAGCTAAGAATAGCTTCCGATCCTTTTCCTCTAATTGAGCAATCTCCTCTTCGATGGTGGCAGAGATTATGAGCAACTCAGCCCCTTCTTCAACTGCATATGTTTTTAACTGCTTAACCCATTGATTATCTTGTTTTTGGGTCATTAAGTCTTTTTCAGAAATATTTGCTACATAGATGACTGGTTTTTGCGTTAAAAGAAAAAGCTGATCAACCTGGGTCTGCTCTTCTTCATTAAAAGATAGAGTTCTTACTGCTCGATCATCTTCTAATCCTTTTTGGATTTTCCCATATAACTCTAGCTCGGCTAGATATTTTTTATCCCCAGATTTACTCATGTTTTTAGTTTTATCTATTTTTTTACCCAAAGTTTCCAGATCAGTAAGGAGCAACTCCAAATTTATAATTTCAACATCGCGGAGGGGATCAATTGAGCCCTCAACATGCGCAATATCATCCTCATTAAAGCATCTAACCACATGTAAAATGGCATCGACTTCCCTGATATGAGAGAGAAACTTATTGCCTAAACCTTCGCCTTGACTGGCTCCTTTTACCAATCCTGCGATATCTACAAATTCAACAGTAGCCGGGGTAACTTTTTCTGGATGATGCATCTCAGCTAACTTACTCAATCTTTCATCAGGAACAGCTACTACTCCTACATTCGGCTCAATTGTGCAAAAAGGATAATTAGCACACTCTGCCCCTGCCCTAGTAATCGCATTAAATAAAGTGCTTTTTCCAACATTGGGTAGTCCCACAATTCCCAGTTTCATAACAGTCATCCCTTCAGCTTGTATACTTATACATTTATAATAAACCAGCAAGATTGTTACAATAACCTTACCTTCTTAGGATTATAAACATGTTTTCGGTAAATAGCAAAAGATGCAGATTTACAATTATGTAAAAATTCATTGGTAAAATTTATTAGTAAATCTCATAGTAAAAACAAACCCTGGCCACTTAGTGTAACCAGGGTTTGTTGGATTTTAGCGATTTGCGGCTTCCGGATATTTCCCTCGTTTAGTATAATCAGTATGGAGCAGATGGTGGGATTTTTCGCCTAAAGGCTTCTTCAGAAACTCTTCATAAAGAGTCTTTACTGCCGGATTTTCATGGGATTTCCTGAGAGGTAAGCCCAGATCCGCATCATAAATGGCTTTGATCCGTTTTTCCCGAATCGCGTTCGTCGTGGGGATCGGCTGCCCACCACCACCAATGCACCCGCCAGGGCAGCACATAATCTCAATAAATTGATAATCAGCTTTACCCTCTTTAATTAGGTCCATAAGTTTGCGGGCGTTTCCTAAGCCGTTAGCTACCGCCACCTTAACTTTAGTCCCTTTCAGATCGACCTCCGCCTCTTTGATCCCCTCCAAACCACGGACTGCTTTAAAGTCTACCGAAGCTAAGGTCTCTTCGGTCACTACTTCGTATACTGTCCGTAGAGCGGCTTCCATTACTCCACCGCTGGCCCCAAAAATAACGGCCGCGCCCGTAGAAATTCCCAGCGGAGCATCATATTCCTCTTCGGGCAGGCTTGCAAAGTCAATCCCAGCCAAACGAATCATCTTGGCCAATTCCCTGGTTGTCAGAGCGGCGTCTACATCAGCATAACCGGAATCGGTCATCTCTGGACGACCACACTCGTATTTCTTGGCTGTGCAAGGCATAATTGAAACCACATAAATATCTTTGGGGTCAATCCCTGTTTTCTCCGCATAATAGGTTTTCGCTAAAGCGCCAAACATTTGCTGTGGAGATTTGCACGTAGAAAGATGAGCTAAATATTCCGGGTAAAAATGCTCAATAAATTTTATCCAACCTGGACTACAGGAAGTAATCATGGGTAAAGTTCCGCCCTTATTGAGGCGTTCTAAAAGCTCATGACCTTCCTCGATAATGGTAAGATCCGCGGTAAAATCTGTATCAAAGACACGCGCAAAACCTAGTCTTCTAAGGGCAGCGACCAGCTTACCAGTAGAAACTTGACCAGGTTCGAGGCCAAACTCTTCACCAATCGAAACTCGGATCGCCGGAGCAGTTTGGACCACCACATGCTTGCTCGAATCGGCCAATGCCGACCAAACGCGTTCCGTATGGTCTTGTTCGTAGATAGCGCCCACCGGACAGACTAACGAACATTGACCGCATTGGACACAGGCCACATCGTTAAGGTCCACTCCGCCAGCCGGGGCAATCTCGGTGTCTATCCCTCTATTCGCCGGGGAAATAGCTCCTACGCTTTGCACCTGATGACAGACCTCAACACATCTTCGACAGAGAATACATTTTTCCGGATCACGAATTAGAGCAGCAGTAGATTCGTCTCTTGGACTCTTCGTCTTCGTTTTCGGACGAAATCTTTGTTGCTGAACACCTAATTGATCGGCTAAAGACTGCAATTCACACCTTTGGTTACGCACACAATTCAAACAATCCTGGGGATGATTCGATAACAAAAGTTCTAGATTAATTTTCCGAGCCCGCCGGACAGCGGGAGAGTTAGTAATAATAACCATGCCATCGCTAACTGGTTGGGAACAAGCTGCCTGTAAAGTTCTAGCTCCGACCACCTCTACTACGCAGATCCGACACATAGCTTTAACATCCAGATCTTCGTGGTAACAAAGAGTAGGTATCTTGATCCCCACTTTTTTTGCAGCTTCTAAAATAGTACTACCTTTTGGAACTTCGACCTGTTGATTATCGACGGTTACTTTTACCATCTCCATGGTTCTACACTCCCTTTCGGCAATTATCTAAACCGCTTCTGATTCTATAGTTAAATTTTTGCAGATTCCGCTAGGACATTGTCCATTCAAATGAGCTTGAAATTCATCTGCAAAAAAGTTCAAACAAGTTAGCAAGGAATTAGGGGCGGACTGTCCTAACCCACATAAGGCGGAAAGCTGCATGGCGCCAGAAAGTTCCTTCAAAAGCTGGATCTCAGTATCGGTTGCGGTTCCCTCCGATAAAGCCAGAACTATTTCATAAAGACGTGTTGTTCCTTCGCGACAAGGAGTACATTTTCCACAAGACTCATGACAGAAAAACTTCATAAAGCTTTTTAGCACGTCAACAATACAATGGGTATCATCGATAATAAGCATCGCGCCAGAGCCAAGAGCAGATCCCACCTTGCTTAGTGTATCATAATCCATCGGCATGTCAAGAAATTCCGAGGGGAGACAGCCGCCGGAAGTTCCTCCGGTTTGAGCCATTTTAAAACCTCTTCCTCCCGGTATTCCCCCACCCACCTCATAAACGATCTCTCTGAGGGTAATACCCATAGGAACCTCCACTAATCCCTGGTTATTAATATCTCCAATCATGGTAAAGACTTTGGTTCCGGGACAGTTTTCAGTGCCAATGCTGCGAAACCACTCTGGACCATTTAAAATTATAGGGGCAATGTTGGCAAGGGTTTCCACATTATTGACGATTGTCGGTTTACCCCATAACCCAGCAATTCCAGGAAAAGGTGGTTTGACCCGCGGTTCCCCTCGATTACCTTCTAAAGACTCAATTAAAGCAGTCTCCTCACCGCAGACATAGGCTCCGGCCCCAGAACGCACATCAATTTCAAAGTTAAATTCAGTCCCCAAGATCTTTTTACCTAACAAGCCATAATCAGTTGCTTGCTTGATCGCGTTCTTCATTCGTTCGATTGAAAGCCCATATTCTCCCCGAATATAAATAATTCCTTGACTGGCCCCCACCGCATAACCAGCGATTGCCATTCCCTCAATGATCCCATGGGGATCCCCTTCCATAATCAGACGATCTTTAAAGGTTCCAGGTTCTCCTTCGTCCGCATTACAGATTATATACTTCTGATCAGAAGTGGTTTTTGCAGTAAAAGACCATTTCAAACCGGTCGGAAAACCAGCTCCTCCTCGTCCTTGCAGTTTTGAATCGGCTACGATCTTAACCACCTGATCTGAAGTGAGGGTAGTTACTGCTTGCCCTAAAGCTAGATAACCATTATTAGCAATATATTCATCAATCGAATCAGGGTTAATCCGTCCGCAGTTTCGTAAAACAACCCTTTTTTGCAGACTAAGATACTTTTCTTGCTCGAGTGGAACTGCTGAACCCTGTAAAGCTCCTGCGCTTGATTTTCTCTCTCTAAAAACCAGTTCTTCAACAATTCTACCTTTTAGCAAGTGATGCTCAACAATTTTCAAAATGTCAGTTGGTTTTAACTTGCTATACATGGCGCCCTCAGGGTAAACAATCAGCACAGGACCATCATCACACGGCCCCAGACAACCAGTTTCTACTACTCTAATCTCGTCACTTAGTTGATAGCGCTCAATTTCCTTTAAAAGAAGATCTTTTAACGTTCTAGCGCCTTTGAGGACACAAGGGGTTCCTCCACAAACCAAGACATGAGATCGATAAATGGTCATTTAACGCCCTCCTTTATTTTCTTCCCCTCCCATGACGTTAAAGCACTTTTAAAAGTTAAGTAAAACTTCTTTAACTCGATCTGATGTTAGATTGCCATAAACCTGATCATTGATCATGATGGCTGGAGCTACCCCACAAAGTCCGAGACAACTGGTAAATTCCAGGGTAAACTTTCCGTCTAATGTAGTTTCGCCAGGTTTAATTCCCAAAGTCTCTTCTATAGCTTCAAGTACTTCTTGCGCGCCTCTAATATGACAAGGAGCGCTTTCACAGATCCTAATAATGAATTGACCCGTGGGAGCTGTTTTAAACAGTGAGTAAAAAGTTGCCACTCCATAAACTTTACTTTCGGAGATCCCTAATCCTTCGGCAATTTGCTGCATAACATCTCTAGATAAATAACCATCAATTTCTTGGACTTCATGGAGCAGATCAAGTAATGAACCTGGGAACTCCTTGTACTTCTCAATAACCTCGCCAAGATTTGGTTTTTGGATATTGCAGCTAGTCACTGTCATCAGACATTAACCCCCTTTTCACTTCACCTCTATTTCCGCCCGATTACCCACTCGCCGATAATATTATTATTAACTAAATGTTTAGACACAATCTGTCTGGCTTTCTCCGCTGAGATTTTACCATAAATAATTCGCGGTTCACCGGGAACTTCCACTTCAACAATGGGTTCCTGTTCACAAAGTCCCAAGCATCCGGTTTGAGTGATTGTTACCTCAGTAAGATTTCTTTTGTTTAGCTCATCAAGAATAGCTTTCATCGTCTCCCGGGCGCCGGCGGCAATACCACAAGTGCCCATCCCGACAATAATTTTAGTCTGCTCTTGATCACCTCGGAGTCCTGTCATTTGCCTGGCTTGTTCTCTAACTTTTTTCAGATCTTCCAATGATTTCATTCAACAACCTCCTTTATCCAACTTTGTTCTTTATTTCACAAAGCAAGCGTAGAAAAACTTTGTTATCAAAATTATATCCTTATGCTTTTAATGATGTCAATCTTATTTATTAAAAAAACTACTTTTTTGATTATAACATAAGGCTTGATGGATTAAAACTCCCAGTTTGATAACCATCAAGATCAAGGGTGACAAAAGAATAGGTAAGCGCCTTAAGTTCCTTTGTTATTTTATGGCGGTTTTGTAGAATTAATCCCCATTCTTCTGTTGGACATTCAATCCGGGCTAAGGGAAAATGGTCTCTAAGTCTTACTTGCTTTGCCCCTAATTTTTTTAATAATTCTTCTCCTTGTTCTATGCGATGAAGAGCCTTCGTGGTTAAACTGATACCAAAGGGGATTCTCGAAGCTAAACAAGCTGAAGACGGCTTGTTCCAGACTGATAATCCTAAGCGATGGGCAATTTCTCTAATCTCACTTTTAGTAAACCCTTGCTGCTCAAAAGGGGAAAAGACTCCTAGTTCAGTCAATGCTTCTCTTCCCGGTCGAAAATCCCCAAGATCATCGGTGTTTGAACCGTCTAAAACCGCTTGATACCCCTTAGACTGAGCCAGGTCCTGGAGTTGCTTATAGATCAGTTTTTTACAATAATAACAGCGACGAAGTGTATTTTCCATCACTTCTGGATGATCAGAAAGGTTAAACCGAAGAAGATAATGGGGAAAACCATACTGCCGCGCTAGTTGTTGAGCCGCTTCTATTTCCGAACGGGGAATTACTTCCGAATCAACGGTAACCGCCAACATTCTATCTGCTAAAACCTGATGGGTAATCACGGTTAGAACTGTACTATCTACTCCCGCCGAAAACCCAACAACTACCCCTTTTTTGAAAGTGGCGATCAGGTTTTTTAAATTATTTAATTTTAAGTCCAGCATCTTATTCCTCCATCATTCCCGTTCAATGAAATAACTGGATTAGTTTATTTACCCAAATTTTTAACAATCTTGTGGACAATCTTTACCACTTCTTTTATTTGCTCCTCCGAAACATCTTTATGAGTTACAAAACGGATGGTAGTATCAGTTACAGAATTAGCAAGCACTCCATGGCTGGCAAGTAAATCTTCAAACTGCGCAGCGGTAACTCCTAATTCTTGGATGGAAAAAACTATAATATTGGTAGAAAACTCCCCAGGATTAATCGTAATTCCTGGGAGCAGTGATAATTCCTGTGCTAAGATCCTCGCGTTGTAATGATCTTCTGCTAACCGACCGACCATTTTTTCTAAAGCAATAATCCCGGCAGCCGCAAGGATTCCAGCTTGCCGGAGACCTCCCCCTAGTACTTTTCGATTTTTTCTAGCTCTTTCAATAAAACTTCTACTCCCTGCCAGTAAAGAACCGACTGGCGCCCCCAAACCCTTTGAAAGGCAAAACATCACTGAATCGACGGGCGCGGTTAGTTCTCGAACATCAATCCCTAAAGCTAAAGCCGCATTAAAAATCCTGGCCCCATCAAGATGTATAGGTACTCCCCGCTCATGGGCTGCATTAGCCATCGATCGGGTCTGTTCTGGAGTAAGAACTGCGCCACCTGCCCGGTTATGAGTATTTTCTAGACAAAGCAATCCTGTCCGCGGGAAATGAATATTCTTACTGCGAATCGCCTTATTTATTTGTTCCGGCGCCATAAAACCTTTCACACCAGGGATCGTTCGTGCTTGGGCCCCTGATAGTAAAGCTAGTCCCCCCACCTCATAATAAAAAATGTGAGAATCGGCTTCTACAATCACCTCATCACCGCGGTTAAGATGAGTCATGGCGGCAGTTTGATTGCCCATGGTCCCACTGACGACAAAGAGGGCCGCTTCTTTCCCGATCATCTCCGCTCCAATCTCTTCAAGTTTTAGAACAGTAGGATCCTCGCCGTAGACATCATCGCCTACTTCCGCTTCAGCCATTGCCGTTCTCATCTCAGCAGTTGGTTTAGTTACTGTATCGCTACGTAAATCAATCGGTTTCACTTCGAAATAAATACCCCTTTCTTTCCTTTATAAGTTTTTTATGTCTGTATTATTAAGAGCGAGGGAGAAACAGATTACACTGGGAGAAACAATGCTTATTACCTTCCCATACCTGACGTAGACTCCTTCCCTCCCGCGGATCAATCCAGTCGGGAGCAATCTCTAATAAAGGCTGGAGCACAAAAGATCTTTCCCACAAACGAGGATGAGGGATGGTTAATAATGCTGAGTCGAGCACCCAGCGATCATAAAATAAAATATCAAGATCAAGGAGACGGGGGCCAAAGCGTGGTCCTGGTACCCGACCCAATTCCTTTTCGATCGCTTTCAACTCAAAAAGAAGTTCCAGGGGAAAATGTGAAGTTTTACCCAGACAGACCTGATTTAAAAACCAAGGTTGTTGCTGATAGCCCACGGGTTCGGTTTCATAAACCGAAGAAAAAACCAGATCTTCAATGAAAAAAGAAAGCTTTTTACCAGCTTCTTTCAAGTTTTGCTCCCGGTTACCTTGGTTAGCGCCTAAAGCAATGGCTAGAGTATACAAGCTTCCCTTACCTTTCTCATTAATATACTAGGAGGATTAGACACTAAAAGCATAAATAAGTAAAATTTTTTATTAGATTCTTTAGTAAGATTTAAGGAATAATATAGTAAACCATCGAATCAACTAGAGTTTTCTATCGGACAATCGCATCAGTCATCCTGGCAACTCTAGTCATCTCCTTAACATCATGAACGCGGATAATATCTGCTCCCCTTGCGATCCCTATTGCTGTTGTGGAGGCGGTCCCTTCCAATCTTTCGTGGACGGGTAAGCCAAGAGTTAGCCCGATCACTGATTTTCTTGAGGCGCCAAGGAGGATAGGGGCTCCTAAAGCTTTTAGTTCACCCAGACAATTTATGATTTTTAAATTATCCTCACGAGTCTTCCCAAAACCAACTCCGGGATCAATGATTACCTTCTCCCGTGGAAGACCATTGGCGACAGCCAGAGAAATGCTCTCTTTAAGAAAAGAAGCCACTTCGGCCATTAAATCTGTATAATTGGGGGTTGATTGGTTATGCATAACAATAACTGGCGTCTTGGCCTTTGCCACTACCCTGAGCATCTCGGGATATTTTTGTAAACCCCAGATATCGTTTATTATATCTGCTCCAGAATTAAGAGCGGCTTTAGCCACGGAAGGTTTATAAGTATCTACCGAGAGGGGAAGTGGTGATTCTTTGGCTAAAGCTTCAATCACCGGTAGAATCCTTTTTTTCTCTTCTTCTTCCGAGATTGCTTCCGAGCCTGGCCTGGTTGATTCGCCCCCTATATCTAATAAATCTGCCCCCTCATGTAAAAAATCCTCTGCTTGCCGGCGAACCTTAGCGAGCAGATGATCTTTTGTCCAGAGTCCATCCCCAGAGAAAGAATCAGGTGTGATATTTATAATTCCCATAATATAAGTTTTTTCCCCCCATGCAAAAGTCTGATTCTTGATGATGAGAGGGGGTAAGGGTTGTTGAATATTATCTAATAAGAGGGCTAATTCACGAGCTAAAATTGGAAGACCGAAGGGTTGGCAAGGGAGTAAAGCTAATAAACGTTGATATTGGCTTTTTGTACCCATAATGATGGCATCCCCTTTTTCCTTACCCAAGTATGCCATTTCTTTTCCTAAAGCTACCTCTCCACCTTTAGCTAACATCTCTTGTTTTAAAATATTTGCCGCTTGGGGAGAAAGATTACCTACTTTAATAATAATAAGTTCACCTTTACCAATCATCAATTCTTTCCCTTCCGATGTCACTCCAATTCTGTTAAATTCACCCTGTAACTCCTGGGGTTTAATACCAGACAACAGGCGAAGATGGAATTGCATTTCATGTTCTCCCTCCATGTTTAAAATAGCCTCATCATTTGCATGAGGGAATTGCATAATTAACCTTAAGCCGTACTTAGCCAATCTAGAAAATGCTGTTAATCGTGATTAATTTTTAAATGATGGAATTAGGCAATTCCTTAACAAGGTTAAAAGATTTTTAGTGCAGGTTTAGTTAGCTTGATCTTTCGGTGAAAAATCTCTAAATCCTGCACAACTACTGTTAATAAAGACTTAAATACCCTTACATTAAACTATAAAATATAATGATGAAAATCAGAGCCAGGCGCCTCGACGAACATAAAAGATTTTCTTACGGTCAATCTTAAATTAAGGAATTAGGTAATTCCTTAAACTAGATATTTTCATGAAGTAATTCACGGAGACGGTTGAGAGCAGCTTTTTCCAATCTACTAATTTGAACTTGAGAAACTCCAATTTTACTAGCGATCTCACTTTGCGTTTTTTCACCAAAAAATCTTTCCTCAATAATCATTCTTGATCTGATATCAAGTTGCTGGAGAGCTTGGCGGAGGGCAAAATCTTCAACCATCTGTTCTTCCATTTCGGTTCCTACTTGTTCCTCAAGAGTAAGAGAGGAGCCGCCTTCATCGTAAACAATCTCTTGTAAAGAAGAGAGGGGTTTAGATACTTCTAAAGCAGCGGCAATTTCTTCTCTACTTAAATCTGTGATCTTTTCCAAATCCGAAAGGGTAGGTTCTTCTCCTTTTTCTTCGATAAAGTCGCCCCGCGCTTTCATCACCATTTGGGCAAGCTCTTGTAGCCCTCTACTTATCTTAATACTCCCACTTTTTCTAAAGTACTGTTTTATCTCTCCAATAATCATTGGAACCGCATATGTAGAAAATTTTACTTCATGGTCTGGATTAAATCGTTCAATCGCCTTCATTAACCCAAGAGATCCAATCTGGAACAGATCATCGAATTCTACTCCTCGTCCTAAAAACCTACCAACTATGCTCTTAACTAACCTGAGATTATGCTCAATAAGAATAGCTTTGGCTTGTTGGTCACCGGAAGAAACCCGCCTGAGCAAACAGAAGGTTTCTTCTTCGGTCAAAAGAGTAGTTTTCCCTTTCCCATTAGTGACTGGTTCCATTATTAAGTCTGCTCCGTTCCGGTTTTTTTATCATCAAGATTTGTGTCCCTTGGTTTGGACTGGATTCGATCGTCATTTCATCCATAAAGGATTCCATAAAAATAAGTCCCAAACCCATTCTTTCCGGGTCTGTTGAATAGGCAGGGGTCTTAGCCAATGAGATATCGCCAATTCCACAACCTTCATCAATTACCTTAACCTTCAAAACACCATCTTCTATTTTTAATTCTAACTGAACCTCCCCCCTGGTTTCTCGATAAGCATGAATTACACAATTAGAGACTGCTTCAGAAGTAGCAACTCGTATTTCTTCAAGCTCATTGAGGGTAAAATCAAGCTGAGCGGCAAAAGAAGCGACGATTACCCGGGAAAGACTTACATTCTCAGGTAAGCTGGGAAAGGTAATATTTAAATAATTTTCCTTCATTCCCTGGCTGGCCTCCTTAAATTTTATTCTGAGCTTCCTGTAAGGAAGGATAAATAGTCATCACTTTTAATAAACCAGAAAGTTCAAATAGCCTTTGTAAATGAGGCGGAACATTGACTGCGCTTAATCTTCCTCCCCGTTGGGAAATGGTTTTGTAACGTCCAAGAATCGCCCCTAATCCTGAACTATCAACAAACTTAGTGTCGGTAAAATCCAAAATTAAATGTTGTATGTTTCCATACTGTTCAAGCTCAGTTTCAATTTGCTCACGGAAAACCGGCGAAGTAGAAAGATCAAGTTCGCCACTAACTTGAGCTAAGAGAGTGGATCCGTTCCGCTTTAATTCCAGATTCAAAATGAGATCACCCCTTATTTTTGGATCTATTGGATATTTTTCGGCACTTAACTAACTTTTCCTGCCATCAAATAAAAGTAGTCATTATTATTCAAATGAAAGAACCAGAAAAATAAAAAACCGCCTCGTGGCGGCTATCATTAATTTTTGTAATCTCGACTTAAGCTTTAAAAGATTTATTTAAAAAATCCTTCAAAAACTTTTTTAGTAATTTGGAAAAGAAATCGGAAAAAACCACTTTCTTTAACCATCGTCTCAGTTACCAGGTTTACTGTCACCTTAGTTTCTCCATCTACCTTAACCAAAACCTCTCCCACAGGAGTTCCCTTAGCTAAGGGAGCTCTTACTTTTGGAGGAATATTAATCAACACTTCTGGCGAACCTTCAATTTCCTTTTTCAGCACCACCAAGAGATCTTGGGGAATTACGAGGTTAACCTCACTACTCTCACCTTTCATCACTTTTGTCTTTCCTAAAATTTGCCCACTATTTAGTAATTTAATAGCTTTGAACTGACTAAAACCGAAGTTAAAAAGTTTACTTATTTCATTATTGCGCACATTTGAAGTTGGCGCCTTCATCACTACCGCAATCATTCGCACCCCATTTCTTTGGGCGGTGCCGACCAGGCAATAACCAGCCTCGGCTGTAAATCCGGTCTTTAAGCCATCGCACCCTTCATAAAAACGAACCAGGTTATTAGTGTTTCTAAGAAATGATTCTCCCCCGCGCAGACTATCGATCCAAGTTCCTGTCCATTTTAAAACTCCCGGGTGTTTTAGCAGTTCTTTAGCTAAAATAGCCTGATCATAAGCGGAAGTTATATTCCCCTGACTACCCCCATCCGGTTTTAGTCCTGTAGCATTTACATAATTGGTGTTTTTTAAACCAAGTTCTTGCGCCCGCTTATTCATTAATTTGACAAACTCTTCATGGGAGCCAGAAATATATTCAGCCAAAGCGACACTGGCATCGTTTGCTGATACGATTCCTACGGCTTTCATTAATTCATCAACCGTCATTTCCTCACCTGGTTCCAACCAAATCTGAGAACCTCCCATCCGGCAAGCTTCAGGGCTAGCAATTATCTTATCATTAAGTTTGATCTTACCAGTTTCAATCGCCTCCATTACTAATAGCATGACCATCATCTTGGTTACACTAGCTGGAGGCAAATTTTTATCACCATCTTTATTAACCAAGATCTCTCCACTGCTTGATTCCATTAGAATCACAGATTCAGATTTTATAGCAAATGGCAGGGCTGCCTGCGTTACTCCTACTCCCAGCGAACAAAATAATAAGGAAAAGATTACAAGAGCTATTACTATTTTCTGCATTATACTTCCTCCTTAGTTTTCCCGTCATTAAAAGTTTTTGCAAAAGAAACAAGCATTATTCATATAGCCTTTTTTATCTTCAGGAATTGCATAATTAACCTTAAGCTTTATTTGACCAACCTAGAAAACACTTCGAGACTTGTCGATCAACGTTAACTTTTATCTTATTTTTTTGCTCGGGCCAAGCGGTAGTTAACGTTGACGACTTAGTGTTTGACTTTAATTTAGGGGATTGTTTAATTTCCGAAATCCATCAATTAGAACATGATGTAATAATACCAAAAATATGGAAATTAGACAATCCCTAGTGGGATTATCAATATTTTGTGGTTAAATTTTAAATCAATCAATTATGCAATTCCTTAAAATTAGAAGATCTTAAACCGGTGGCCTTATAAAGGAGGGTAAGGCCTAAATAGGCGTGTTGAACGCCAGTTGACTAACAAGGAGGGAGAAAAAATTGTTAACATGCCTTCATGATCAGCTGACAATGGAAAAAATATTATTTGAAAGTAGCAAGAATCTTAAGGTAGAGGGAGAGCTCCTTATTCCAGAAGAATATCCGGAGATGGAGCAGATCCTCTTGTACCATGGATATCTTTCGGAAGTAAAAGGAGAGATCAACGGTAACAAGTTGTTTTTAAGCGGGATGGTTGAGACACATCTGCTTTACCGGGGAAAAGAGGTCTTAGATCGCGTCCCCGAACATGGCTTGATCCGAAAAGGAGCGGATGGAGCTGCTTTTAAAGGAGAAATTGAACTTCCAAATCTTTTTGCCGATTGGGATTGGCAGACACGTTTAGTAAAAATCTATTTACAACCGGAAACGGCGCGAACAATAAAATACCAGTTAGAATTAGAAGTTAAGCTACGAGCCCGAAAAAATTACCAAGTTGATTTTGTTAAAGAGATTCAGTCTGAGGCAAGAATCGAAGCTCTAGTTGAACATTTGGTTAGTGAAGAACCGGTGCTTTCAACGTATGCCTATCGAGAGATTAGTAATCACTTTACAATCTCATATCCTAAACCGCCACTGGCCAGAATCCTTAGTTGTCAGGTGGCACCAGTAGGATCTACGGCTACCTTTTCGAAAGATCGGGTGAACATCGAAGGTAAACTTGAGGTCTATTTAGTGTATCTCAAGTTTACCTTCGATATTCACCCGATCTTTCGAGAAGGTAGC
>ENA-UOOK01003388-UOOK01003388.1-fermentation-metagenome-genome-assembly--contig:-NODE-3388-length-18190-cov-4.163717_pt1 | contig 18190 bp, 14 predicted proteins | sample MGYA00245777_ERZ724023 | MGnify/ENA primary metagenome ERZ724023 (study PRJEB28704, sample SAMN03018312) | fermentation metagenome | biome: anthropogenic terrestrial biome; feature: soil; material...
TTCAATAATTTCATTATCCAGTTGTTTCTTCACCTTTGTCACGACCTCTTCTATACGTGCCGGATGAATACGGCCATCTGCGACCAACTGATGCAAAGCTAACCGGCATATTTCCCGGCGTACCGGGTCAAAGGCTGAGATGACAACAGCATCAGGAGTGTCATCGACAACAATCTCTACACCTGTAGCTGCTTCAAGAGCGCGAATATTGCGGCCTTCACGACCGATAATGCGGCCTTTCACCTCATCATTGTCAATATGGAATACACTTACGGAATTCTCTATAGCTGTCTCTGTTGCTACCCTTTGGATAGTGGTAATAACAATTTTCTTCGCTTCTCTTTCAGCATCTAGCCTGGCTTCGTCCATCGCCTCATTTACATAACTTGCAGCATCAAGTTTAGCCTGTCCCTTCAAACTTTCAACAAGACGATTTTTGGCCTCTTCTGCTTTCAGTCCAGAAAGTTCCTCCAACTTCTCCTGTTCCTGCCTTTGCATTTTATCAAGTTCCTGCTGACGGTTTTCCAGAAGATGCTGTTCGTTACTTATACGTTGCTGTTGAAGATCCAAGTCCTGTTTACGACGGCCAAGTTCTTCCTGACGCTGATTCAATGAGATATCACGCTGTTTCAAATGATTCTCACACTGTTGAATTTTTGCATTGCGTTGACGTACCTCCGTCTCCAATTCTGCTTTCTTGTTCAAGAAAGTTTCCTTTACTTCAAGGAGTTTCTTTTCTTTTATGACATCCGCATCCTTCTTGGCGGCCCCCATTAACTCATTATATTTTCCTTTGACTATATAGCGGAAAATAGAATAGCCTATAGCACCTCCAACGACGAGTGCCATAATAGCAATTATGATTATTGACATTTATAAAATTGTTTAATGATGATACTATTCTTTCCCTAAAACCTCCTCAATTTCAGAAGTTAACTGGGAGAGAGCAGCATTGTAAGGAGCTGTATCATTCTGTCCTTTCAGCTTTTCATAGCGCATAGCGATATCAACCAAACACATATACAATATTTCCTTATCACTCTTCACCTCTTTATAATGAGCTGAATAAGAATTCACGACCTCATTGATAAGTTTTGCCGATTTTCGATAATACTCTTCCTCCGTCTGATCGTCACGAAGGATTCTTACCGAAAGCATTGTATCATGCAGGTTTAGCCTTATGGTTAGTTTCTCTTTGCTTTCTTCTGTCATCGATTCAATTTTGTTGCATCTCAAGCGGCAATTCTTCAACAAGCCGATACAGTCACCTTCTTTAAGAAAAACCTATCCCGTAGTTGTAACTACTACATGGATTGTTCACTCAGTAACGTGATGCATTTATTAACATCCCTGAGAAGCGTCGCCACTTTTTTCTTAGCCCCATCGAGATCACTGTCACTCACCTCGATCATTTTAGCCATTTTTAGATTCTCGTAATCCCGCTGAATTTGAGCCAATTTTATCTGTAGATCTTTAATCCGATTATCACGCTGATCTATCTCCCTTTGCAAATTAAGAATCTCTTTTCTGAGATTATCAAAATGGAGAATCATTTGCCTGACCCGGGTAGTAAACGTGTTCAAAATCTTCTCATTGGCATCCATACAGACTCTATTTAGGTTACAAAATTAATATAATAAATCGATAATGCCAAATTTTACTTCATTTTTCTAATTTTCAGCCACTATCTCTTCCAATCTGTTATCTACCTTATAAAGTTAAAATTCCATGATCCATGGGTTTCACCTCTACTCTTCCGGCATAAACAATTGGCTGATAGATATTCAGCATCGATTCATTCGTTTGGGGTTTAATCCTTATTTCCCCATTTTTGCCTTTGCTTCCTTAACTTGTTCTTTTGAAGGTCTAGGCTCTTTTTTAGCCAGCATAACCACCTGATAAACAAAGTCTGTGATCCATTTCTGACTAAAATTCAATCTCATATTATATTTTCTTACAGCCATGACGGCCTTGATCACACTTGGATCCTTAAAATCGTTTTTTACAAAGACATCTTGTACCTGCTTTTGAGTCAAACCATAAAGTGTCTTCTTGAAAATTCCGGGAATACGAAGTTTAAACTTCATAAGATTACCCATTAACATCATCAGTTCCTGCGTAAAGCCTTGAAACTGAACCAGAAAAGGATTTACTTGTTGAATGTTACGGCAATTCTTTTTAACACTCTGATCAATCTCATCAAAAAAGTCCTCATCAGTCTTATAGAGATTTTTCATCATCTTTTTTACAGCTGATTTTTCCCCCACTCCAAGTTTGTTATGAACAGTAGCCACATGAAGAGTTTGCTTGAAAACACGAAGATCAGGCAGCATGTTCAGGTTTGTAATGCCCAGTTTTGCTGCAAGAGCAGCCTGAAAATACACTTTCACAAGAGTCATATAATCTTCCATACCACCGACTTTTTCCTTCGGTGTCATTTTCTGTCCAAACCATTTATTAAATATCCCCATAATGCTATTCTATCAATAGAAATTAAAATAATATATTAAGTATGTGCAAAGATAACAGAAATATTATGAAAAGCCAAATTTTCAATTGAAAACCTATTTCTCAATCAGGAAAAACGGCCTATTCAGACATATTTTTAATCACATCTGAATCTTTTCACTCCAATAAAAGGACAGATTCAGAAAAATTGATTAACTTTGCAGCCATAATTGTAACAGAAGACCATCAAGTCTTCCAGCCCATTTGGATAATACTCCAAAAGGTTGATGTCATATAAAAGTTTCAAGAAACATCCTAATTTTCAACATGAAAGGTATCGTTTTAGCTGGCGGTTCAGGAACACGCCTTTATCCTATTACGAAGGGGATCAGCAAGCAGCTCATTCCCATCTTCGACAAACCTATGATTTATTATCCTATTTCCGTGCTGATGCTGGCCGGCATACGTGACATTCTTGTCATTTCCACTCCGTATGATTTGCCGGGTTTTCGACGCCTTTTAGGAGACGGAAAAGAATTAGGTGTACATTTTGAATATGTAGAACAGCCCCATCCTGATGGTCTTGCCCAAGCATTTATTTTAGGTAAAAAATTTATTGGCAAGGAAGATGTATGCCTGGTATTGGGTGACAACATCTTCTATGGCGCGGGGTTTACAGGTCTGCTTCGAGAGAGTGTAGAAGCCTGCCAAAAGGGACTTGCCAGCGTCTTTGGCTATTACGTAAACGACCCTGAACGCTATGGCGTAGCTGAATTTGACGACAAGGGGAATTGCCTGAGTATTGAAGAAAAGCCCGTGCATCCTAAAAGTCATTACGCAGTAACGGGACTTTACTTTTATCCTAACTCTATTGTGAACGTTGCAGAACACATAAAACCAAGTCCACGAGGAGAGTTGGAGATTACAAGTGCCAATCAGGAATATTTGCAACATAACGCTTTAAAGGTACGCACATTGCCACGTGGTTTTGCATGGTTGGACACCGGCACACATGACAGCCTTTCAGAAGCAAGCACTTTCATAGAAGTAATAGAAAAACGACAAGGCTTGAAAATAGCTTGCCTTGAGGAAATAGCTTTTCAGCAGGGCTGGATCGACAAGCAGCAATTAAAGGATCTTGCACAGCCAATGATGAAAAATAACTATGGAAAATATTTATATCATTTAGCCGAAGGAAAACAATACAATCCATAATATAGAACCTGACGATTCTAAAAATTATTGAAAAAAGATTGATTCGGCTATACTCAATGAAGAATTTTTAAAAGAAATAATGGAAGAAAACAAAGATAGGGAATCGACAAACTCTGTCGATAACATGCAAGAAGAGAATGAAAAAGAATCATCATTCGACTTTGCTACTCTTTATGCTACAGTTGTTCTGAATTGGAAATGGTTCGTTCTCTCACTCATTCTATGTTTGGGAATAGCGTTCATTTATCTTCGTTACAGCACACCTGTATGGCAAGCTGACACCAAGTTGCTTATAAAAGACAATGACAATAGCTCTTCTTCTTCAGGGGGAAGAAATAATGATCTGCTGCAAAGCAGTGCTACCCTTGGATTAATTAGCAGTTCAAATGGAATAGACAATGAAATGGAGATTCTGTCTTCACATCTTCTGGCCGAAGGAGCTATTAACGATCTGAAACTTTATATTAACTATAGTGAAAAAGGGCATATCAAAGATGAACTTCTCTACAAAAATGAACCGATATCAGTAGATATTGATCCTGCTCTTCTGGACAAACTTGATAAACCTATCAACCTTGTCATCGAACAAAACTCCAAGGGCTATCATATCACAGGTAAATATGCTGTTATCGATAAACTGCATAATAAAATCATCCCTTATATCATTGACAGTTCTTTTCCTTCCCTTCCAGTAGGAATCGTTACACATGTAGGAGTCCTGACTTTCCGTAAGACAGATATACCAATGGATGGAATGATTGAAAAGGTGGCCGTCTACTCCCTCAAGATGATGTCTATAAAGTATGTTAGCAACCTTACTGTAAGCCAGACCAGCAAAAACACAAGTATTGCTCAATTGGTATTGCATGATGAGATCCCAGACCGAGCTACGGATTATCTTACGGATTTAATACAAGTGTATAACCGCCAAGCCAATGAGGATAAGAATGAAGTAGCAGTACGTACGGAAAACTTCATAAATAACCGTTTGGAGAAAATCAATGCGGAATTAGGCAATACTGAAGGACAGTTGGAAAGTTACAAAAAACGCAACAATATGGTGGAGATGAAACTGAACTCCGCCCAGACGGTCGAGGATGCAGATACCTATAGCCAGAAATTATCGGATGCAAACACACAGATAGCTATCCTGAATTCTATGCGCGAATATATGCATCGTCCGGCAAACAGATACCAGACCCTACCATCAAATGTAGGATTAACGGATCAAAGTGCCACCCAATTGATTAGTAAATACAATGAGATCGCACTGGAACGGAACAGACTGATGCGCAGCGCCAGTGAGAGTTCGCCTAGTGTAATTCCACTTACAGCACAACTCAATGACCTCACCACTTCAATCCGACATGCTATAAATCAAGCATTAGAAGGATTGAATATCCAACGTAACTCTATTGCCGGACTCTATGGGAAATACCAGAATCAAGTAGGGGAAACGCCGGAACAGGAGCGGATGCTGAACCAAATAGGACGACAGCAAGATGTCAAATCAGGATTATATCTTACATTGCTCCAGAAGCGTGAGGAAAACTCAATTAACCTTGCTGCTACTGTCGACAAAGGAAAACTGATTGATATTCCTGACGTGGAAGGTATCGTAAGTCCAAAGAAGCCCCTAATTTTCTTACTGGCCCTTATCCTCGGAATTGGTATTCCTGCACTCGTCATCTTTATTCTTCAATTCTTCCATTATAAGATAGAAGGACATGACGATGTTGCAAAACTCACGAAATTACCTATTATCGCTGATGTAGCAGTAGCAAATGACAGAGCAAAAGCAAAGGCTGACATCGTCGTAAGTGAGAACCAGAACGATCAGATGGAGGAAATCTTCAGAAGTATGCGTACCAATCTACAGTTCTTGATGAAGAAAGACCAGAAGGTCATACTGTTTACTTCCTCAACTTCCGGTGAAGGCAAGACTTTCAATGCGGCTAACCTTGCAGTCAGTTTTGCTTTGTTAAGTAAGAAGGTTATACTGATCGGACTGGATATACGTAAGCCTCGTCTGGCTGAACTTTTCCAACTTCGAGATCATCATCATGGTATCACGCCTCTATTAGTCAATGATAATCCTACAAATGAAGAAATCAAAAATCAGATACTACCTTCCGGGATAAACAAAAACCTTGACTTATTGTTGGCTGGCCCTACCCCCCCGAACCCTGCCGAACTGCTTACACGCGACAGTCTGGATAAGATTATAGCTTTCCTACGAGAAGACTACGACTATATCATTATAGACTCAGCCCCTGTCGGATTGGTTACAGATACCTTGCAGATCGGCCGTGTATGTGACGCTTGCGTTATCGTATGCCGTGCTGACTACACACCAAAAGAAAGCTTCGGACTGATCAACAGTTTGTCTGATCAGAAGAAATTACCGAATATGTCTATCGTTATCAATGGTATTGACCTGAGCAAGAAAAAATATGGTTACTACTATGGGTATGGCAAATACGGAAAGTATGGCAAATATGGCCATTATGGTAACTACGGTCATTATGGCAGCTATGGGAAATATGGAAATTACGGTTCTTATGGCAGTTACGGCAGCTATGCCAACAGCCACTATGGTAAGAAAGATGATGATTCCATAAAGAAATAGACTTATAATATCTGACAGAGTAAAAGTTACCATCTCTGTAAAATCAATACGTAAAAAGAAGTAATACTAAAAATGACAATTGCTGTAGATTTTGACGGAACGATTGTAGAACATCGATATCCTGAGATAGGACCGGAAATACCTTTCGCTACTGAAACGCTCCGCATGCTGATCAAAGAACATCATCGCCTCATTCTCTGGAGTGTAAGAGAAGGCAAACTGCTCCAAGATGCTATCGACTGGTGTAGAGAACGTGGTGTAGAATTCTGGGCAGTAAACCGTGATTATCCGGAAGAAAACGGTACAATAAATAATAATCATTTCAGCCGTAAACTCAAAGTAGACTTGTTTATCGATGATCGACAGGTTGGAGGACTTCCTGACTGGGGTGAAATTTACAAAATTATCCAAGAGGGCAAGTCCTATCGGGACATTATCCGGGAAAGTATGGGTGAAGGCACAGTAGAAACAACCGGACATAAACATTGGTGGAACAGAAAGTAAGTATCTGTCAGCATCAAAAAGAAAAAGAAAAAGGACACGGAAAAGAATCAAATTGATTCACTCCGTGTCCTTTTCATTTTCTGAAAAATGATGATCCTAACGCTGGAGATATTATTCTATTATGGTAAAGGAAGAAGTCCTTGCCATCTCACATCCCAGTCAGCGGGGAAACCGGGGTTACTCTTAGTACAACCGTCCCAGCCCGCACACATCATAGCTACAGCCGTAAGAAGTCCACCATTACCGGGAAGATATATTCTCAATCGATCATCTTGATAATTATGTCCATTGACAAGATAGGTGTTTTTCTGCTTTGCCATGAGCAAAGCCTGTACAGCCCGTTCCGGTTCACCCAGGCGTGCAGCGCACATGGCTGTCATAGGATAGTCCCAACCCCATGTTGTTGGCCAGTTCCAGTTGTTCCAGACCCATTGAAGCGTTTTGCGCATTACAACAGGCTGTGCGAGCGGACATTGCGGAAGTACACCCAATGCACCAAGAACAGCTGGATGATCACTGGTGAAACGAATATCCTTGAAAGTATTCACTGCCGATTCCGCAGCCAGATAGAGACTATCTGAATTCATTGCCAACGGAGAAAGTTGTGAGATAATCCGATCCCAGAGAGGAACTCTCCGTAATCCTCGGCGCTCTCTCCATTTCTGGGCAGTACTTAAGGCAAAGTGCCAATAAGAGAGTTCAAAAGGTGGATTGACCGTTGAATCTGCTTTCAATGTTTCCTGTGCAGGAATACAGCCTTTAAGAATATAACGGTGACCGATACTGTCGTAAGTTACGAAGTCAGCCATAAACTTTGCCGTTTTGTCCACCATATCTCCATAACGGCTAAGGATCTCTTTCGATTTATCCGGAGCAGCACGATAAAGCAATTCTGCAAGATAAATAGGATGAGGTTGCTGCCAGATCAGATAGGAACCGACATTAGAAGGAGCCTCCATTCCGGAAGGATCTGTCATCTTCATCCAGCGCACGCCTTTAAACCCTTGCCTCCGGGCAATGGAACGTGCAACCGGTTCAACCCTAAGATACCAATCAAGTGCCGGTACTAATAAATCAGGATGACCCCACAGAGCGAATTGAGCTTCATGCCACCATACCATCTCCAGATGAAATTTTCCAAACCATGAATTATAAGTAAGCCCTGTCTCCTGCGGTGGCATATTCCCAGCATCATTAACAGCCAGTAAATATTGAGAAAGAACTACTCTGCGCTCCAGTTCACGAGCCCGAGGGTCAATAATATGTGAAAAATCAACAATAGCACCCTTTTTCCAATAATTCATCCAATATCTTGCTGCCTTTTGAGCAACAGCATGGAAATCAGTAGCAGTTCTCAAACAGGATTGCTGATATTCTGACTTTTGAAAAAAGGCTACCGTGAAATCTATTTTTCTCCTCTTTGCTGACAACAGGAAACTGTTCCTGCCGGTCACCTTAAAATCTGCCTTATCCTTCCAAATTACTCTTATATAATATATGGTAGCATCTATCGTATGGCGCAGAAGTACTGCATGAGGAGAACTCTTGATGACCTCTGTAAGATGTTTCCCATCAGAACTCCAGTTACAAGCATCATCACTGTGACCGCCTGTAGGATAAGGAAAACGAAAACGTATACGGGGATTCTCGTCAGAAATCACTTCTGAAGCGATCTCATCTCTATCAGGAGAACATACGGTCTGCACATCATATCGCTTACCCTTATAGAGAAAACGGCTTTTCACCATTCCCGTCCATAGGCATAGTCTTTCATTGACAGAAACTAATTTAGAAGGGTCAGTAAAGTCAAGACCGACTACTCCTAGATGCAACCGATGAGGATTTGCTCTCAGCCAATTACTTGCATCATGCTGCCTGCCCTGGGATTTAAACTGTGCTGAATAAATTTCCTGATGTCCCCTTCCAAAATCTTTAGTCACAAAAGCATCCTCAGGTTGATAATGATGGGGATTTGAAAAACTGTGCCATCCCCAGTCACTCATTGTCCCCAGACATACTCCATGTGCATATTGATCAGGAAAGGTTTGCAGGCCTGTTGCATCTACTGTAAAAGCAAAATGACCATTACCTACACTCAGAGACTGAAGGGAATCCAACTTAGTTACCACCGGACAATTGCGTTCCACAACCCGATAGCGATTAATATGCCCTGCAAAAACAGGTATACTTCCTATTGGTAAGATTAAACCTAAAAATAAATTTCGGATTTTCATGACTTGTTTTAAAGTAGTTTAATTCACTGAGCAAAGATAGAAAAAATTCTACAAAAAAAGTCTGATACATCAAAATATATCAGACCTCTTATCTATTTCAAGTTAAATATAAAACTGGATGACAGCAAGGTTATAACAAAATAAGCCTACTTCCATATACCAAACTGTGATAATGTGAACGATGGTCCCGTGATAGCGGGATAGTCAGAAGACCGTGTCAAGCCCTCTTAGGATAAAACGCAAACCAGTCATAAGACTTGGAGTAAAATACCACACCCTCTTATGACTGGTCTGAAATATAAATTTAATTACCAGATATGAGCCCGTTTGCTCTTTGGCAGATACATCTTATTACCTCTCGTAATATGAAAAGCATCATACCATCCGTCTATCTGAGGTAAAGCACCATTAACACGCGCCATATTCGGAGAATGTACATCCGATGTAATCAGTAACTGGATATACTGTGGAGTCATGTTGGATGCCCATACACGAGCCCAAGACAGGAAGAAACGCTGAGCAGGAGTAAATCCGTCAACCGTCTTCAATGGAGCTTTTTTCATCTCATTCTGGAAAGCACGGTATGCAATATTCAAACCACCATTATCACCGATATTCTCTCCCAGAGTTTGTTTCCCGTTGATCTTTACACCGGGAAGAACTTCGAATTTAGAGAAATAGTCTGACAAAATCTTCGTACGCTTCTCAAAATTGGTCTTATCCGCTTTTGTCCACCAGTTTTTCTCATTGCCATACTTATCAAACTGTGAACCTTGGTCATCAAAGCCATGGCTCATCTCGTGACCTATTACACCACCGATTCCTCCGTAGTTTGCGGCAGCATCTGCTTTAGGATCAAAGAATGGAGGCTGCAGAATAGCTGCTGGGAAACAGATTTCATTTGTAGTTGGATTATAATAAGCATTGATCGTCTGTGGAGTCATTCCCCACTCTGACTTATCTACAGGTTTATTTACATGACGAGCGATGTAATCATCACTGGCCCAGCGGTTAATAGCGGCTAGATTATCATAAAGAGACAAACTGTCGTTAACCTGTAAGCCACTATAATCCTTCCACTTATCAGGATAACCAATCTTAATGATATAGTTATTCAGTTTATCCTGAGCTTTTAACTTAGTTGCACTCCCCATCCACGTTGACTCGTTGATACGTTCAGAAAGAGCTTTTTGAAGATTATGAACTAAGTCAAGCATCATCTTCTTACTGCTTGCAGGAAAATATTTTTCAACATAAAGTTTACCGATAGCCTCACCTAAAGTGCCACTAACCAAACTTACAGCACGTTTCCAACGAGGACGGTCTTCCGTTACACCTGTCATCACTTTTCCGAAATCGAAATTAGCTTTGCGGAAATCATCACTCAGATGATTGGCAGCATTGGAAATCACTTTTACTTCAGAGTAAGCTTTTAAATCATCCAATGGTGTATTGGCTAGAATTTTCTCTACTTCATGGATAGGTTCCGGTTCGCCTATACAAACAGCATCAAAAGAAGGGAAACCTTCAGCCAGGAAGGTATTTCCCCAATCGATCCCGGGATAGTCCGTTACCAATTGATCATAGGACAGTTTATGATAATTGGCATCCACATCACGCAGTTTTACTTGATCGTAACTGGCTTTTGCTATTTGCATTTCGATATTCCAGACACCTTCAACTTTCTTCAGGGCTACAGACTCGTCATCACCCGTCATCATAAAGAGTTTCTTCAAATAATCCTTGTAGGCTGCACGGATCTTCTTACTCTGTTCATCCTGTTTGAAATAATATTCACGGATTCCCAGGCCAAGACCACCTTGACCGATGGAAACAAGATTCATTGAGGCATTTCTCAGATCGGCTCCTGCACCTATTCCAAACATCAGCGTACCGGCACCATTACGATCCAACTGTGCCATAACCAACTGATATTCCCTGCGGTCTTTAATATTTTTGATTCGCTCAAGAGTAGGTTTCAATGGATTCCAGCCTTCTTTATTCAAGCGGACACTATCCATAGCAAAATTATAAAGGTCACCGATTTTCTGACCCAGGGAGCCCTTTTCCTGAGGCTTACTGGCATATTCCAAAATCAAATTACGGATACGTTTCTGATTCAGTTCATATAAATCTATAAACGCACCATTGTCCGTATGCTGAGCATCCAAAGGATGAGATTTCAGCCATCCTCCTGCTGCAAACTCATAAAAATTGTCACCAGGCTTTACCGATGTATCCAGATTGGACCTGTCATAACCTGTTGACTGACTATTCTGCGCCAATGCTGTTACTGAAGGACAAAGCAAAGAGGCGAATAATAAGATCTTGTAATTCATATTTGTTTTTTAATAAGTTAATCGTGACCACCGCTCTACTTAATAGAGTACTGTCTTATCCTATATCAGATTATATTGCATATCAACATACAACTTAACGAAAACCATAATCAGTTTCCATTAGAAGTATTCTTTTCCAATATCTGATGTTACCTTATACCCCCATTAACGATAATAACTCTGAAGAGTCACATCAAATTTCAGCATCGAACAAGCAGGAATATAAGAAGTCGAGCCACTTTTACCATTAGAAGATGTACCATAACCCAGATTATAGGGAATATAGACTATCCACCGATCGCCTATATGCATCCTCATCAAGGCTGTAGTAAGACCATCTATAACATTATTGACATTAAAAGTCACCGGCACGGCAGTATTCAGATCGAGTTTCGTTCCACTCCAGGAGCAATCAAAGCAATGTCCATTAATCAAGTAGGCAGCATAATGCACACGGACCCCGTCCGAATAATAAGGACTTGTGGTACCTGTGCCATTCTGGACAACATGAACAGCTATGCTATCATCACGTGAAGGCGTAAAAGCGGTATTGCCATATTGCATCTGTTGGTACAATGACCAATTACCAAATACTTTCCATGTAGGATCCCCCATGAAAATACGGTTACGGGCATAAGCGAGAGTATCGCTGAAAGCCTTATCATTACGACTACGCCAATTAGCATATTCGTCGACTGTTCCATTATCCTGACTGCAGGAGGCAAACATCAGTAACCCCACAAACAGTACAGAAAAAGAATATTTAATAGTTTTTGATAACATTGGCCAGTTTTTTCAATAAACTTGTGATGCTGACACGATCCTCAATAAGTGCACGCAGGTTGTCGATATCGACACGCTCCTGTTCCATTGTGTCCCGGAAACGGATAGTTACTTTATGGTCTACCGGAGTATCATGGTCCACAGTTACGCAAAATGGAGTACCTATAGCATCCTGACGGCGATAACGCTTTCCGATGGAATCCTTCGGATCACCATACTGAGTATAGAAATGGAATTTGAGATCATCTACGATCTGATGGGCAATTTCCTCAAGTCCCCCTTTACGGTCCAGTGGGAACACGGCACACTTGACAGGTGCAAGAGCTTCAGGCAACTTCAATACGATACGGCTCTCCCCATTGTCCAGCTTCTCTTCCGTATAGGAATGACACATAATACTTAAGAACATACGGTCCACCCCTATAGAAGTCTCCACATCGTAGGGAGTATAATTCTTCTTTGAGTCAGAATCATAGTATTTGATCTGACGGCCAGAGAATTTCTCATGCTGGGAAAGATCATAATCCGTACGAGAATGAATACCTTCAACCTCTTTAAACCCAAAAGGCATCTTGAATTCAATATCTGTAGCCGCATTAGCATAATGAGCCAGTTTCTCATGATCATGGAAACGATAATTTTCAGCTCCCATACCTAAAGATTCATGCCAGGCCAGACGGGTTTTCTTCCAGTATTCAAACCAACGCTTCTCAGTACCAGGCTGGCAGAAAAATTGCATCTCCATCTGTTCAAATTCACGCATACGGAAGATAAACTGACGTGCTACTATCTCGTTTCTAAAGGCTTTTCCTATCTGTGCAATACCAAAGGGTAATTTCTGACGACTGGAGCGCTGGACATTCAGGAAGTTGACAAAGATACCCTGCGCAGTCTCCGGGCGAAGGTAAATACGATTCGTTGCATCAGCGGTAGAACCTACCTGAGTAGAAAACATCAGGTTAAACTGCCGTACATCGGTCCAATTCTTTGTTCCGGAAACAGGATCAACTATACCTTCATCCAGAATAATCTGTTTTAGTTCCTTCAGATCCGGACCTTGCATGGCCGCAGCATAACGGGTATGAAGGGCATCCCGCTTTTTCTGATGCTCCAGTACACGTGTATTCGTCTCACGAAACTTCTTTTCATCGAAAGCATCACCAAACTTCTTGGCAGCTTTATTGACTTCCTTTTCTATTTTCTCATCATACTTACCAATCTGATCCTCTATCAAATTGTCCGCACGATAGCGTTTCTTGGAATCACGATTGTCAATCAAAGGATCATTGAAAGCATCCAAATGGCCAGATGCTTTCCAAACTGTAGGGTGCATGAAAATAGAGGCATCAATTCCAACGATATTCTGATGAAGCAGTATCATGCTTTGCCACCAGTATTTCTTGATATTATTCTTCAGTTCCACACCATTCTGACCGTAGTCATAGACAGCAGCCAAGCCATCATAAATCTCACTACTCGGGAAGACAAAGCCATATTCTTTGCAATGACTGACTATCTTCTTGAAAACGTCTTCTTGTGCCATCTTCTCTTGCTCTGTTTTTTAATTTAAATTTATTTGTTGCAAAGATACATCTTTTTTTCGGTAATATACAAATTATGTTCTTCTTTCAAAGCAAGTTAACAACAATTAGCAGCCATATAAACGCAATACTTACATTCTGAATAATGAATGATCGTTACGGACCATCTTCAGTACACACCATTTCCGTAGTAAGGAACTATTCTTTGACAAAAGACCAAGAAACGCCCTATCGTCTATATTTCTGCATCCTTTACGAACACAGGAGATTTCCGATATGAAAACGATTTCCGATTTGTGCAATCCAAAATATTTTGCTATATTTGCAAGAATAAAAAATCGAGATAATTTTATGGACGACGAAAACAATAACCCACACACAGAAGATGCTGATTATATAGAAGAGCCAGGAGATGAAGAAACAACTTCTGAACAGCATTCTGATTACAAGCCTGTTGAAAGGTTTGATGCATCTGCCGTGCGCCATCTTTCAGGAATGTATAAGACCTGGTTTCTTGACTATGCCTCTTATGTCATTCTACAACGTGCTGTCCCCAGTATCGAAGATGGTCTGAAGCCAGTCCAGCGTCGTATCCTTCACTCCATGAAAAGAATGGACGACGGAAGATACAACAAAGTTGCAAACATTGTCGGACATACTATGCAGTTTCACCCACATGGAGATGCTTCCATCGGCGATGCACTTGTACAATTAGGACAGAAGGAACTGCTAATAGATACACAGGGAAACTGGGGAAACATTCTTACTGGTGATCGGGCTGCTGCACCCCGTTATATCGAAGCCCGACTGTCTAAGTTCGCATTAGAAACTGTTTTTAATCCTAAAACCACAGATTGGCAACTCTCCTATGACGGACGCAACAAAGAACCAATTACTTTACCGGTAAAATTCCCGTTACTTTTAGCTCAAGGTGCTGAAGGCATTGCCGTAGGTCTGGCCTCAAAAGTACTGCCTCATAATTTCAACGAGCTCTGTGATGCTGCGATAAAATATCTAAGGGGAGAAGCCTTCCATCTCTATCCGGATTTCCCCACAGGTGGAACGATTGATGTAAGTAAATATAATGACGGTCAACGGGGAGGTACACTCAAAATAAGGGCAAAAATAGAAAAAATAGACAACAAAACTCTCGCTATACGTGAGATTCCATACGGAAAAACTGCTGCTACTATTCAGGATTCTATTACGAAAGGGGTAGAAAAAGGGAAACTCAAGATACGACGTGTCGATGATATGACAGCACGGGAAGTTGAAATTCAGATTCATCTTACACCGGGAACATCATCGGATAAAACCATTGATGCTCTCTATGCCTTTACCGACTGCGAAACAAGCATTAACCCGAACTGTTGTGTCATCATGGATGACAGACCTTGTTTCCTTACCATCAGTGATGTACTCCGTTATTCAGTTGATCGCACAGAGGGATTATTACGCAAAGAACTTCTGATCAGGAAGAAAGAATTGGAAGAGCAACTCTTCTTTGCTTCTCTGGAACGCATCTTTATCGAACAACGTATCTACAAGGAAAAGAAATTTGAACAGGCTAATGATATGAATGAAGTCATAGCTTTCGTAGATATGAAACTACAACCATTTGTTAAAGATTTCATTCGTCCCATTACTCGCGAAGACATCCTTAAACTTATGGAAATCAAAATGCAACGCATTCTGAAGTTCAATAAGGATAAAGCGGATGAACTTATTGCGAAGATCAAAGCTGAAATTTCTGACATCAATAAAGACTTGAATCAAATGACGAAAGTCACTATTGACTGGTATGAATATCTTAAACAAAAATATGGTAAAGACCATACACGCAAGACCGAAATCCGCAGTTTTGACACCATTGAGGTCACCAAAGTTGTGGATGCCAACCAAAAACTCTACATCAACCGACAGGAAGGTTTTATAGGAACCGGACTGAAAAAGGATGAGTTTATCTGCAACTGCTCTGATCTGGATGACGTCATTATTTTCTACAAGAATGGCAGATATAAGGTAATAAAAGTAGCAGATAAATACTTTGCTGGCAAGAACATCCTGTGGGTACAAGTTTTCAAGAAGAATGACAAGCGTACGATTTATAATGTTGTTTACCGTGATGGACTAAAGGGATACACTTATATTAAGCGGTTCAACATCCCTGCTATCATCCATGACCGGGATTATGATCTGACACAAGGCAAACCGGATTCAAGAATACTCTATTTTTCCGCTAATCCCAATGGAGAAGCTGAAGTTATCAAGGTAACCCTGAATCCCAGTCCGAGAAGAAGGAACATTTTCCTTTGTAAGGATTTTGCAGAGGTAATGATCAAAGGACGTTCCGCAAGAGGTAATATTCTTACCAAAGAGAGTGTCCATCGTATCGGATTAAAAAGCCGGGGACATTCTACCCTGGGAGGAAGGAAAGTATGGTTTGATCCAGACGTTCTGCGACTCAATTATGATGAACACGGAAGATATCTGGGAGAATTCTATGATAATGATGCAGTCCTCGTAATTCTGAAAAGCAATGAATTCTATACGACATCCTTTGATGCGAACAATCATTATGAAAATAACATCTTACGACTGGAGAAATGGGATCGCAACAAAATATGGACAGCTGTACTCTATGATGCCGATAACCAAAATTATCCTTACATCAAGCGTTTCACAATAGATGCTTATAGAAATCACCAGGCTTTCCTGGGTGACAACCCTGACTCTCAGTTAATTCTGCTTACTGATACGCCTTACCCACGTATTAAAATCACCTATGGAGGAGCAGATGCTGTCCGAACTCCAGAAACCATCAATGTAGATCAATTTATTGCTGTCAAAGGATTCAAGGCCAAAGGTAAACGGCTTACTACCTGGACAGTGGATAAAATAGAGGAGTTGCCACAAGAAGAAGAACAGCAACAACAATCTGATTCTGTTGATTCAGATTCTCCTTTATACGGCCCTGAGGGAGAAACGGAGGACAGTAACCTGAATACAGAAGAAGACCTTGATCCGGATAAAGACAAAACTCAACAGGAAGTCATTGATGAAATGACCGGTCAATTGAGTCTGTTCTCGGAAAAGGATCAAAAAGGAAAGGACTCCACATCAGAAGATACTGATACCAAAAGAGACAAATAGAATTCCCTGTTTTTTTCAAAGGGAATATTTGCGCCTTGTATTGATATCATACAGGGTGCAATGCAATAGTTTTGAACTTAAATCTGATTTTAGGACAAATTATTTGATTTTCATATCTCTGAATTCAAATTTTATTTGTACTTTTGCACTCAATTAATGCGCCTGTGGCGGAATTGGTAGACGCGCTAGACTTAGGATCTAGTAGTTTACGCTGTGCAGGTTCGAGTCCTGTCAGGCGCACATCAGTATAAGCATAACTATCTCATTTACAAGCGATTACGCTTTTTGAAAATAATATTTTGGCGACATTTTGGCGACTTATTTTGACTTTGTCGTGTTTTGATACCATTAATGGTACAGAAAGATGAACACACGGCTATCCCAGTATTACACCCCAAAATGAATTAAGTTGTTAACGACAAATGTAAAGGTAGCAACTATTTCCTTTACCTACAAACCGGTTTGAAAGTTCTCGGGGGAAGATTTCCCTTCCGGTCTATAAATCAAAAAGGACTGTCCGTCGAATGAGACGAACAATCCTACCCTATGATCCATACCTGCTTTGCCCCTTGGTTATTAGGGTGAATAGCAATACATAGAACTGGTCTATAACTTAAAAACAGATAAACTTGTATTTGAATTTTCGGTTGATGAGTCTACCTAATTTCTCATTTCTACTTCATGATTCAGTCATTTTCAACAAATCACTTTCATGGTAAAACACGCGCCCACCAATCCTAGTCGGCTTGAGAATCCCTTGCTTTTTCCATCTCCACAAAGTTGATACATCTACATGATGCTTATCCGCAAATTCCTGTGCAGTATAGGCTGTATTGTCAAGAACCTTAGACTGATTTACTTCATTGATAATCTCCATAGCAAATTCCTTTAAATCTGACATAGATACTACAAGCAAGGCATTTTGCCCGTTATTCATTAATTCACCAATATTCATATTCTAATCCCTTTCATGTAAAAATTTTCTGTTCGCTTCATGTCGGTAAAAATATCATGGCAGGTATTCATTGACATCTGCATCCTAGCAGTCTCAATCTTTTTTGAATGGAGGTTCTTGTGAAGGCCAAGACTTGTTTCAGCCATAATCCGGCACAAGATATTATTTACCCACACAGCACAATTTGTATGGACTGCGATTTTCCGCTCCCTTTTTATAGTCTTAGGAGTATTGACTTTCTTAATTTTTTTCATAAGAACTTATTTTTAATTTTAGTTTAAAGTACAGAATTATCGGACATATCTTTTCATCTCAATCTCTATACTTTCTAAATATTATACTGTTAATATCATATTTGTCATCCAAAAAAGAGAGAAAAATTTAATTTT
>ENA-UOOK01003390-UOOK01003390.1-fermentation-metagenome-genome-assembly--contig:-NODE-3390-length-18188-cov-4.684718_pt1 | contig 18188 bp, 15 predicted proteins | sample MGYA00245777_ERZ724023 | MGnify/ENA primary metagenome ERZ724023 (study PRJEB28704, sample SAMN03018312) | fermentation metagenome | biome: anthropogenic terrestrial biome; feature: soil; material...
TCTGACTTAACAGCGCCGTAACTGTGGCAGTATTTTTTGAATCAAGGTTTCCGGTCGGCTCGTCACACAGCAGGACCTTCGGCCGGCACAAAAGCGCGCGCGCCAGAGCGACCCGCTGCTGCTGCCCGCCGGAAAGCTGACCGGGAAGGTGATCCAACCGGTCGCTCAAGCCAAGCCGCGAGACGACTTCTTCCAGATATGCCTTTTCAGGCTGCCTGCGGTCCATAAGAAGGGGAAAAATCATGTTCTCGTAGGCAGTCAGTTCCGGAAGAAGATTATAGGACTGAAAAACAAAACCAATGTTTCTCAAGCGGAAGTCGGACTGTGCTGTTTCCTTTGCACCGGTAAGGTTAAAGTCACCGTAAAGCACACTCCCGGTCGTGGGCGTTTCCAGACCGCCCAGCAGGTGCAGGAACGTGGACTTCCCGGAACCGCTCGCGCCGATGACAGCCACCTGTTCCCCATCTTCAATTTTCAGGGAAACCGGCTTTAATGCTTTTACGGCGGTCTGGCCGCTGCCGTACTGTTTGCTGAGATTTTTTATTTCAATCATGATTTTCCCTCCATCAAAAAAAGCGGAAAGGGGGCCCTCCTTTCCGCTTTCAGATTCTGCTGGTTCGCTGCTGCCTGTTTGTTATGATATGTCCATATTATAAAAAGTGCCAACTGTCGTTACGGTTTCACCAGATGTATTAATAGTTCTAGCAGTAATATGATAGTCAGCAATATCATCTTGATAGCCGAACCACCAGGCCTGTTTTGAGTAATCTGGAACACTAAAGATCTGATCTGTTGACCAATTATAATCACCAAACCATCTGTTCTGCCAAAGTGAAAGGACGACAGTTGAACCAGACGGGCCATAGGCATCAAAATCATAATATTTCCGTTCTGCGTTCATTGTTTCAACTGGTCCACTAGCTTCCCCATCACCATCTACTGTTATAGTATAAGCACTATAAGAATTTGCAAAAGCTGAAACAATGCTGGAAACTGCCATAGCTGCTGCCAACGCCAGTGTTACAATCCTTTTCTTTGCCTTCGTCATGGCAAAACTTTCCTCTCTATTCCTGCCTTTTTTTACTACTTTTCAAATTGTAGGCGCTCAACGTGCCCCGTCTGAAAAGAACATGGGACTCACCCCTATTCTTATAAGAATTTTAGTCTGGAATTATTATATCAGATTATGGTAAATTTGTAAATATATTTTCCATAAAAAGTTAAAAAAATATAAGAGTATCGCTACATTACTTTGAACTATGTCGGCCTTTGTATCTATAGAGGAAAAGCAGCAAGGGCCGAATCGGAAGGTGGAAATACAAGTGGCAGAAATCACTTCTCTGTATGACTGAAAAACAGCATGGCAACATCTTTGATGTACATTGACACCAGCTATTACATGGTTGTCAAATAAATTGCCCAGGCTATTTTACATGATAGGAAAATGGTGAAGCACTCTGACAAATGCGCAAAAGCGGCGTGTCGGCTCAACCGTTGTTGGAGCAATCGTCGGCGGAATTATCGGCGGTTCGCTTGGTGCTGTTATCGGCCCGGCCTTTGTCTATGATGCTTCCGGTTCCCCTTGCAGAGAGTTCATCCGATTACCGGATGGGCGTATATTTATCCCACGCGGGCGTAACGCCCTGTTTCCTGATTTACCTTCACCGCGGTGGTGACAAAATTGTCAGGATGTATTCCTGCCGAATACAACCGCAAAGGATACGCGACTGTAGAGCATATGCGAAATATCAAATATCTTCACACCATGCTCAGGGTGGCAATGGAATAGGTACAGAACTGTTTGAGCGCGTGAAGAAAACGCTAACCAAACCGCCTCGGAAAGCAACAGCATAACATAATAACAGCCGGGTGAAGCTCGGCAGAAAGTGTGATTGATATGATTGACTGGAAGCACAAATTGACATCCCGGAAACTCTGGCTTGCGGTCGCCGGCTTTGTTGTCGGCGTACTGGCTATGTTCGGTGTTGACGCTAACATGGCGCAGCAAATCAGTGGCGTGATTATGTCACTTGGTTCTGTGGTTGCTTATATTGTTGGTGAAGGGCTTGTGGATGCGGCTGGAGCAGGGCAGACACCCGCACAGGGCACAGGCAAAACGTAACTGAATAGACACAGTTAGGGGGCACTCATCTTACTTCTGCTTGGAGCTCATCGGGATTAATTTTCGGTGGGCTCTATTTTTATTTGTAATAATACTCACTTTCACGCTAACTCCGAGGATTATTGCTGTTGTAGTATAATAATTTCGGGAGGGATTGACATGACGATACTTGACATGAAACGTCTAGACCGTCGTCTTCGGGAAATTTCAGATCTATTTGGTACCGGCTTCCCAATCCTAAAAAAAGTCATTGCCGAAACTGCTGAAAAACATGAAATGACGGTGGACGAAGTGCTACAGGAATATATCGCATGGAAATGGAAGAAGTAGAATCACATTGCCATTTTTCGCAACCCTGCTGAAAAAGCAGTGGGGGAGTCTGTTTAATAGACTGTAGACTAATCTGAAAAAACAAAAAAGTAAATAGTGTAATAGAGGAAGGGCACAAAGGGACGTAAGAACCAAAAAGTGCATGTTGACAAAAATAAAAATTCCGGAAGCCAGCGTTCATGCGGCTTCCGGAATTTTACGATATGGCGGAGAGGACGTGACTCGAACACGCAACACCTTTCGGTGCACTACATTTCCAATGTAGCTCCTTACCAATTAGAATACCTCTCCAACTGGTAATCCTTGTGTTCATTATTTGAACAGCTTAATTATTATACTTATAACCAGCAAAAAAATCAACCCTTTCAGGTTTAAAATTTTATTTTTCGTATAAAAATGTTTGCAGCCCTTGCAAACAATGCCGGAGTAGGTTAAGATAGATTGCGAAAAATGAGGATATTTTCTGCTCTGGAGATGATTTTTTGAATCGCATCCTGATTTCTGAAATTTCCGAAAAGCTTTCGGAGTACAATGGAAAAGCCGTCAAAATCTGTGGCTGGATTCGTTCTGTACGGGCCTCTAAAACTTTTGGTTTCCTTTCTGTTAATGACGGGAGCTGTTTCCGGGGAGTTCAGGTCGTTTTTGAGAATGGAAAAGTCGCAGATTATAAAGACATAGCAAAGCTAAATGTCGGTACAGCAGTTTCCGTAAAAGGTACTGTGCTGGTAACGCCGCAAGCAAAGCAGCCATTTGAGATCCATGCTACCGAAGTGCATTCAGAAGGGGATTCTACACCGGACTATCCTCTTCAGAAAAAACACCATACGCCGGAGTATCTCCGTACAGTGGCGCATCTCCGTGCACGTACGAACCTTTTTGGCGCAGCATTCCGCATCCGCTCGGCAGCGGCCTATGCCATTCACAAATTTTTTCAGGAGCGCAGTTTTGTTTATGTTCATACACCGCTTATCACGGGGAGTGACTGTGAAGGTGCCGGCGAAATGTTTACAGTTACTTCGTTCGACCTTGACAGTCTCCCTAAAACATCGGATGGAAAGACCGATTTTTCCAAGGACTTTTTTGGCAGGCATACATCCCTTACGGTTTCCGGCCAGCTAGAAGCCGAGTGCTTGGCCATGGCGTTTGGACGGGTCTATACGTTTGGCCCTACATTCCGTGCAGAAAAGTCTAACACACAGCGTCATGCTGCTGAATTTTGGATGATTGAACCAGAAATTGCGTTTGCGGATTTACAGGATGATATGTCCCTTGCGGAGGACATGATGAAATATGTTATCCGTGAGGTAATGAAGCGGTGCCCAGATGACCTTAATTTTTGCAACCAGTTTGTAGACAGGGGCCTCCTTGAACGTCTAAACCATGTTGTGGAATCCGACTTCGCACGGGTGACATACAGCAAAGCCGTTCAGATTCTTGAAAAGAATAACAAAAATTTTGATTATCCTGTGTCCTGGGGCACAGATCTCCAGACGGAACACGAGCGCTATCTTACGGAAAAAATCTTCGGATGCCCGGTCTTTGTGACAGATTATCCAAAAGAGATTAAAGCCTTTTACATGCGCCAAAATGACGATGGGAAAACAGTCGCCGCTGTGGACTGCCTAGTGCCAGGCATCGGCGAGATTATTGGCGGAAGCCAACGTGAAGAGCGCTTGGATGTTCTCAGGAACCGAATTCACGAACTTGGAATGAATGAAGAGAATTACCGCTGGTATCTTGACCTGCGCCGCTACGGCGGCCCAAAGCATGCGGGTTTCGGCCTTGGATTTGAACGGCTGATTATGTACCTTACTGGAATCCCGAACATCCGCGATGTAATTCCATTTCCGCGCACGACAGGTTCGGCAGAGTTTTGATTTTTAATTTTCCAGAAGTAAAAAAGCAAATTGCTCTTGCTTTTTTAGGGCGTTTTGTTTAGAATAAAATAAGGTTTAGTGTATGTGGCAATACAGAATTGACCGAAGGAGATGCTTGTTTTGGATTTTACAAAAATGTCAAAAGCAGAGCTCAAAAGTAAAAAAGAAGAGCTGCAAAAAAAATACAATGATATTAAGGCTCAAAAACTCAGCCTTGATATGACGCGTGGCAAACCATGCCCGGCACAGCTTGACCTTACCAACCAAATGTTGGATGTCCTGAATTCCAAATCGGATTTTCATGCTTCCACAGGCCCTGATTGCCGTAACTATGGCATGCCGGACGGGTTGCCTGAAGTCCGTGAGATATTTGCAAAAATGATGAATGTCGATGCGGGCCATGTTATTCTTGGCGGGAACTCCAGCCTCAATATGATGTTTGACACTGTGGCGTGCGGTATGACACACGGCTTTTCCGGCTGTGAGCCATGGGGGAAGCAGCAGCACCTGAAATTCCTTTGCCCGTCTCCCGGCTATGACCGCCATTTCCGGGTTACGGAATATTTTGGGTTTGACCTTGTTATCATTCCAATGAAGGACGATGGCCCGGATATGGATATGGTAGAAAAGGCAGTTCAGGACCCGTCCGTCAAGGGCATTTGGTGTGTTCCTAAATATTCAAATCCGACTGGTGTTACATATTCTGATGAAGTTGTTCGCCGTTTTGCGCATTTAAAACCCGCGGCGAAAGATTTCCGTATTTTCTGGGATAATGCCTATTGTGTTCATGAGCTGACAGACCAGCCGACTCCGCTCCTGAGCCTCTGGGGTGAATGTAAGAAAGCCGGAACGCTTGAATCTGTATTTTTCTTTGCTTCCACAAGCAAAATTACATTTCCTGGGGCTGGTGTCGCTGCCATTGCATGTGGAGATGAAAACTATAAAGAGTTGAAAAAGCGCTACTCCGTCCAGATTATCAGTCCGGATAAGCTGAATCTCCTGCGCCATCTTCGCTTCCTAAAAGACTATGATGGTGTTAAGGCTCAGATGAAAAAGCATTGCTCTATTATTGCCCCGAAGTTCCAGGCAACAGAGGAAATCCTCAGCCGTGAACTGTCTGGAAAGCATATTGCCAATTGGTCTAACCCGAAAGGCGGCTATTTTATCAGCGTTAACGTGCTTCCCGGTTGTGCAAAGCGTGTTGTTGGGCTCTGCGCGGATGCAGGCGTCAAGCTGACAGCTGCCGGTTCAACGTATCCGTACGGGAAAGACCCCAATGACAGCAACATTCGTGTGGCACCTACATTCCCATCTGTTGATGACCTGAAAAAGGCAGTTCAGGTGTTCTGCATTGCTATCCAGCTCGCAGCGTCTGAGAAACTGCTTGCAAAATAAGATATCTCTGCTTTCCCAGTGCAGTGGCAGAAAAAAGGGAAGGGGGATCCCCCTTCCCTTTCCTTGTCTTACAGAGTGACCAAATCCACTGCCGAATAGGTTGACTTTTTAGAACCTTTACAATATAATAAGTCTGTTATGTCTGTGGATTTCATGGAACATTTTACATATTGGAGGATTTTCAAATGAAGCGAACTAAAAAGCCTGTGTTCTTCATTGTTGCCCTCCTCATACTGTTTTTCACTTATGCTTCCATCGCCGGAATCAGAGGGAAAAACGGGGATAACACGGTCACCTATATTAAGGGTGTCAATGATATCCGTTGGGGAATCGACATCAACGGCGGTGTTGAGGCAACGTTTACGCCGGCTACGGCAGCAAAGCCGACAAATGTGCAGATGGATGCTGCAGCATCCATAATTAAGCAGCGTCTGATCGGCGAGAATGTTACTGACTATGAAGTCTATACGGACTACAATCACAGCCGTATTATTGTCCGTTTCCCGTGGAAAAATGATGAAAAAAATTTTGACCCGCAGAAATCGATAGAAGAACTTGCTGCAACAGCGCAGGTCACATTCCGTGAGGGGAATTCCTATTCTACACAGACAACGGGTTCCGATGGCAAACCAGTATATAAAACGCCGACAGGCATTACCGCTTCCAATATTATCCTCCAGGGAAACGATATTGTCAAAGCAGAGCCAAAGCTGGTACAAGATCCAACAACCGGGAAGACGTCTTATGTTGTCCTACTTCAACTAAGCGACGACGGCAAATCAAAGTTTGCAACGGCAACGACGAAACTTGTCGGACAAGTTATTTCTATCTGGATGGATGATACGATGATTTCGTACCCAAAAGTCAAGGAGGCTATTACAGATGGGACATGCTCCATTGAAGGCAGTTCCAACAATGGCTATACAGCGGCGGACGCTTCCGCGCTTGCAAACAAAATTAATGCCGGTGCCCTGCCTTTTAAACTGAATGTTACAGATACCAATACCATAAGCCCAATGCTTGGAAAATCTTCGCTTTATGCCATGAAAAATGCCGGCATTATTGCGTATATTTTAATTGCTCTCTTTATGATTTTTGTTTTCCGGCTTCCTGGCTTAGTGGCTGATATTTCAATGCTGGGCCAGATTGGTCTTACTCTTGCGGCAGTTTCCGGCTTTTTCCCATTTATCAACAGCAATACCATGACATTGCCGGGCATTGCCGGTTTAATCCTTTCCATTGGTATGGGCGTCGATGCCAACATTATTACAGATACCCGTATTAAAGAAGAACTAAGGGCCGGAAAAACACTAGATACTGCTATTGCGGCAGGGGATAAAAACAGCTTTTCCGCTATCTTTGACGGTAATATCACGACGATGATTGTTGCATTGCTGCTGATGATGATTTTTGGTCCACAGAATATTCTTGCATTCTGGTTTGGGCCATCCCTTACCGCCGCAATTTATGCTTTTGGCTTTACTCTGCTGGTAGGCATCATCGGAAACTTTATTTTCGGTGTCTTTACATCCCGCCTAATGACACGCTCAATTTCCCAGTGGGGTTTTGCCCGCAATCCATGGTTATATGGTGGCACGGCGTCTGGCAAGAAATTTGAAATCCATTTTTATGAAAACAGGAAAATCTATTTTGCAATTTCCCTTGGAATCATTGCCGTTGGCCTTGTCTGCAATGGAATTTTCGGTACGAAGTTAAGCATTGATTTTACGGGCGGGGCAGTTGCGAAATACTCTTATGCTGGAGAAGTTGATGCAAAAAAAATCAGGCAATCTGTTGAAAATGCAGTTCACCGTGATTTAACTGTCACAATTAATAAAAATGTAAAATCGTCTGATGGAACCAGTGGAAAAAATAATGTTACACTGGAATTTGCTGGGACGGCTTCCCTCTCTGTCGCTAACCAGAAAGCAATTAAGACAACTTTGGATCAGGCATATCCCAAAGCCGGTTTTGCCAGTAGTGAAACAAGCTCTGTAAATCCAACCATGGGCAAGGCCTTCTTTGAAAAATGTCTGGTTGCCGTTATCATGGCTTTTGTGTTTCTTGATATTTATGTTGCCGCACGGTTCCGCAAAATTGGCGGAGTGGCAGCAGGGATTTTTGCGATTATTGCTCTGCTGCATGATGTTGCGATGGTTTACTTTGTCTTTATATTCTTCCGCTTCTCTCTGGATGACAACTTTATTGCTGCTGTTCTGACGATACTTGGTTATTCCCTTAACGATACTATTGTCATTTATGACCGTATCCGCGAGAACCGTAAGTTGATGGGTGTCAAAGTCGGCTATAATGTCCTTGTAAACAACAGCATCAACCAGACGCTGACACGGTCTCTTTATACCGCAGCTACAACGGTCCTGTCGATTGCTGTTGTGTATATTGTTGGCAGTTATTACAACATCACCAGTATTATTACATTTGCACTTCCGATGATGTTTGGTGTCATCAGTGGTTGCTATTCTTCCGTCTGCATTGCCGCACCGCTTTATGCTATGTGGGAAAATCATAAGGCAAAAAGAAGGCTTGCACTAGCAGGAGCAAGGACAGCGGTAGTTGTTCCTTCCGCTGTCACTTCCGGTCAAGAGAAAAAAATGATTTCATCCTCTACTCCGGTCGAGAATCCTACATCTGCTTATAAACAGAAAAATGAACAGAATCCTGCACACCGTAAGAAGCCAAAAGCTAAGAAGAGGAAGCGCTGAGTCCGAAGGGTCTGCAAGACGCCGATGTGTCCAGAACGCATCGGCGTCTTTGTTGCAGAAGATCAGCCGTCGTAGTCTTCCAGAATCCGCTCGACTTCTGTTAGGGTATGCACAGTTTTTCCGCGTTTTAGCTCTTCCTGGTCGGTTTCCGGAAGAAGAGTGATATCCGTTTTGCTTTCACGGAACGGAGTCTTTTCCAGACCACGGAAGACACCAATATGGCCATTATATGCCTTGACAACGTAAACCTCACCGGATTCGGTTGGGACGGCTGATGCACTGCTGGTTCCTTGACTTGAAAGTGTATTTGCAGTAGAATAATTTGACATACTTTTAGCGGAAGAAGCAGATACTGTTTTTGCATGTCCCTGAGGAAAACTGGTACAATATATGGCAATGGCAACAGCCGCTGCCAGGCAGACTGCCAACATGGTAGTCTTTTTCATTGCGATCACCTCAAACTTATTTTGACATGAAAAGCAGAAAATTATTCATTTTCAGCATTCATCCGCATCTTGTGTGGGAAGGCGGTAGTCCATGAGAAAAACAGATATCAGCCAATATGCCGGGCCTGCACGAATTCCCGGTGACAAGATTTCCACTGGAACTTCTGTCCTGAGAATTTTTTGGAAGGCAATTTTGGCTCTGATCATTGCGTTCCTTGTAATGGGAGCTATTGCATTGATTACGGTAAGCTCGTTCATTTTCAGCCTGAAAGATACTTCTGTTAATTATAATCTTTCAAATTTGAAGCTGAACTACACAACGTTCATCTATGTGAACGGGGATAACGATGATTCTTCCAAACCGGTTCAATACAAAAGCCTGTATGGCGGTGAGAACAGAATCTGGGTTGATTACGACAAAATTCCAAAGGCTATGCGCAATGCGATTGTTGCAATTGAGGACAAGCGTTTCTGGGAGCACAATGGTGTTGACTGGAAACGGACTGTCGGTGCTGCTGCGAACCTTTTTGGAGTTGGCGGGAAGAATAGCATCTACGGCGGTTCTACCATCACGCAGCAGCTCATTAAAAATCTTACCGGAGAAAATGAAGACAGTATTACGCGCAAAGTGAAAGAAATTTTTCGGGCATTGAATCTTGAAAAGAAATATTCTAAGGAAGAAATCCTTACTGCATATCTGAATGTTGTAAATTTTGGTAACAATTGTAATGGCGTTGAGACGGCTGCAAAATCTTATTTTGGCAAAGACATTCAAAATTGTGATATTGCTGAATGCGCATCAATCGCCGGAATTACACAGAACCCAACAGCCTATAATCCGCTTTTGCATCCGGAAGCCAACAAAAAGCGTCAGCAGACTGTGCTTACTGCTATGCACGATCAGAAAAAGATTTCGGATGATGAGTACAAGAAGGCAATGGCAGAGTCTGAGCACATGCAGTTTGTAACACAGAAAAAGGCTACTGTGGTGGATGAAAACTCCGTATGGGACTGGTATACCGAGACACTGTTTGAGGATGTAAAAGATGGTCTCATGAAAGCTTACAACTGTTCGTCGGATTATGCTATTGATTTGATTTACCATGGCGGGCTGAAAATTTACTCTGCCGTGAATAATGAGATGCAAACGATTGCCCAGGATGCGTTTACCAATAAAACAACATTTCCATCCGAGTATCCAAACCTCCAAGGCGGTTTTTATGCAATGGATTATTCTGGGCGTGTTTTAGCGGTTGTGGGTGCACGCGGTAAAAAGACGCAGAACCGTCCTTGGAATAATGCAACGGATTCAATGCGTCAGCCGGGTTCTTCCATTAAACCACTTGCTGTTTATGCACCGGCCGTTAACCTCGGTAAAGTGAATTATTCATCCTTGATTAATGATGAACCACAGCCGGACTGGTTTGGAAAAGGGGAGCCAGGCCCAAATAACTGGGATTCCACTTTTCATGGCATGATTACTGTTAAATATGCGTTGGAAGAATCTTATAATGCTGCAGCCGTCCAGCTTTTCAAAATAGTTACGCCGACCTATGGACTGAACTTTATGAGTCACAAGCTCGGTTTTACAACACTTGTAAAAGGTGATTATAATTTAGCGGCAGGTATCGGCGGACTGACCAAAGGGGTTACCGTTAAGGAAATGACAGCTGGATATCAAATCTTTGGGAATGGCGGAAAGTACTACAAGCCTTATACCTACTACTATATTACCGATCATGACGGGAATGTAATTCCAGGGATGGACAATCGTCAGGAAATTTCCGTTCAGGCAATATCGTATTCTACGGCTACCATCATGAATAAACTGTTAAATAATGTTATGGTGAACGGAACTGGCGTACATGCAAATATCAGTGGCTGGCAAACCTATGGTAAAACGGGAACTACTGACTCGAATAAAGATAGCTGGTTTATTGGCGGAACGCCTTATGCTGTGGCAGGTGTATGGACCGGTTACTCAACTCCACGCAAAACGGAAGAGTATCAGGCATCCTTTGCAAAAAAGATTTGGAAGACCATTATGTCAAAGTACCTTTCAAATAAGAAAAAAAAGGACTTCCAGTTTGACCCAAATGTCATTTCTGCGACTTTCTGCGAAAAGACAGGTCTTCTTGTCAATCCCGGAACCTGTTCTGATACGGCAACAGGATGGTATGATAAGAATAATATGCCGACTGCCAGCAGCAGTGTGAGTGAACCGTCAAGTACGGCTTCGAGTAGCAGTGAGGTGGCACCGGCTTCATCCTCTTCTTCAAGCTCGCGTGTTTCTTCCGCATCGTCTAAACCAAGCAGTTCTTCTTCCAAAGTATCATCATCTGCATCACTTTCCTCTGTGAACAGTGATGCGGCAGCTCGAGGCTAAGCGCCGATTTTAAATTTGCAGTTGAATCTAGGATAGTTTGGTGTTAAACTGTTAAAGCGTAGGAGTTTAAGTCAGTAATTGGAAATGAAAATCGGGAGGTGGCTTCCGTGGCTGAAATAGCTGTAATGGGATATGGAACAGTTGGTTCCGGCGTTGTTGAAGTGTTGACAAAACACGCTGATCATATTGCCCAACGGGCAAAAGAGCAAATTAATATTAAATATATTTTAGACCGTAAAGCATTTCCAAACAGTCCGTTTGCAGACAAATTTACAACATCTTTCGACAAGATTGTCAGCGATCCGGAGATACAGATTGTTGTAGAGGTTTTGGGTGGCCTGCATCCAGCTTTTGACTATGTCAAAAAATGTTTGGAAAGCGGAAAAAGTGTCGTAACTTCCAACAAGGAGCTTGTTGCCGCAAAAGGCGCTGAGCTTCTAAAAATTGCGCAGGAGCGCAATCTGAATTTCCTTTTTGAAGCAAGCGTCGGGGGGGGTATCCCAATTATCCGTCCTATGAGCCAGTGCCTTGCAGCAAATGAAGTTATCGGGATTGCAGGAATTCTGAATGGGACAACAAATTTTATTCTAACGAAAATGATCCGCGAGAAAATGAACTTTCAGGAAGCCCTTTCGCTTGCCCAAAAGCTCGGATATGCTGAGCGGGATCCGTCAGACGATATCGGTGGGTTGGATGCCTGCCGGAAAATTTGCATTTTAGCTTCCCTTGCTTATGGCAAGCATGTTTATCCTGAACAGGTTCACACGGAGGGTATTACAAAGATCACACTGGCAGATGTCGAGTATGCGTCATCTTGGGGCGGGGTAATTAAGCTGATTGGATTTACAGAGAAGCTTGAAAACGGTCATCTTAAAATTATGGTTTGTCCAATGTTCCTGTCACGAGAAAGTCAGCTTGCCAATGTGGATGATGTGTTTAATGGGATTATGGTCCGAGGCGATTCCACAGGTGATGTGGTTTTTTACGGGAAGGGAGCCGGTAAGTTCCCTACAGCCAGTGCAGTGGTTGCGGATGTAATTGATTGCGTCAAGCACTTTAAAGCTCGCAAATATCTATTCTGGGGAGAGGGTTCGCCCGAATATGTTGAGAATTTTGGTGAATATAAAAGTGCCAAGTATGTACATATAAAGACGTCGGATACTGTAGCAACTGAAAAGTGCATTGCAGAAGAATTCAGTGGAACAGAACGTTTGGCGCGCAGAAATGAAGAGCCTGGGGAAATTGGGTTTGTAACCCCTGTCTTAAAGGAAAAGGTCTTTAGAAAACGTTTAGAGTGCATCAGTAGTTCTGGAGCCCGAATTTTAAATACAATTCGCATCGGCGATTTTTAATTTCATGGAGATGCTGAAATGATATGATACGAATCCAGGTTCCGGCAACGAGTGCAAATCTTGGTCCAGGATTTGATACGTTGGGTATTGCACTTAATTTATATAATCAGGTCTGGATGGAAGAGTCCGATTCTCTCATGATTTCGAGCCGGGACAGTACACGTGTCCCGGAAGATGCGACAAACCTGGTGTACCGTTCTGCTGAGCATGTTTATGAAGAATGTGGCAGGAAACTGAGAGGTCTTCATATCCTTCAGCTCAGTCCTATACCCATGGCACGCGGTCTTGGAAGCAGCTCTGCCTGTATTGTGGCGGGTATCTGTGGGGCTAACAACCTCTTGGGAAATCCACTGAAAAAGCAGGAGCTTGTTGATTTGGCAGCAAAAATTGAGGGACATCCAGATAATACTACGCCATGTTTGGAAGGTGGGCTTGTTGCTTCTGCTGTAGAAGGGAGCCATGTTTACAGCACAAGTGTCCCGGTTACCGACAAGATACGGTTTGTCCTGTTTGTCCCGCCTTTTGAACTGAAGACGGAAAAAGCACGTGCTGTATTGCCTCAACAGTATTCACGCGCCGATGCAGTCTATAATATTTCTCGGACTGCACTAATGGTGGAATCGCTGCTTACAGGAGATTTGAAGAATCTGCACATTGCCGTGCAGGATAAAATACATCAGCCGTACCGTGCAGGCCTGGTTGCTCATATTGACGATATTTTCCGGATGAGCTATGAGCTTGGTTCACTTGGGACTTACCTCAGTGGTGCCGGCCCAACAATCGTTTCAATGGTTGCTTCTAATGAGGCAGATATTTTTTCTAAGCAGGCAGAAAAGCATTTTGTTGACAGGCAAATTGATGGCTGGAATATTAAAGCATTTGCAGCAAATGCCAATGGGGCAGAAGTTTTTACAGAGTGATCTTTCGGGATAATATCATTTGACAGTGATGGAGGGAGAGGCCTGATGAGCCTGATTGTTCAGAAATTTGGCGGAAGCTCGGTTGCAAATAAAGAGCGGCTTTTCCATGTGGCGGATATTATTACCAAGACTTATGCAAAGGGCAACAATGTTGTTGTTGTTGTGTCTGCACAGGGGGATACAACGGATGACCTGATTGCCAAAGCGCGTGAAATCAATGAAGATGCTTCACGGCGCGAGATGGATATGCTGATGACTACAGGGGAGCAAATGTCAGCTGCTCTGCTGGCAATGACAATTGAAAAACTGGGTTATCCGGTCATTTCACTTCTTGGTTGGCAGGCAGGATTTCGGACAAGTTCTGCCTATGGCAGTGCACGAATTAAACGTGTAGACCCTGACCGTATCCGGAAAGAGCTAGATAAAAAAAATATTGTCGTTGTAACAGGGTTTCAAGGAATCAACCGATACGGTGATATGACAACTCTGGGTCGCGGAGGCTCTGATACAAGTGCTGTTGCGATTGCTGCTGCCATGCATGCAGATTTGTGTCAGATTTATACCGATGTGGATGGGGTCTATACTGCGGATCCGCGCAAAGTAAAAAATGCACGAAAACTTGCGGCCATTTCCTATGATGAAATGTTGGAGCTTGCATCTTTGGGTGCGCAAGTTCTGAATAACCGGTCGGTAGAACTTGCAAAGAAATATGGTATTGAGCTTGAGGTTCTTTCCAGTATGACACAGGAATCTGGGACGATTGTTAAAGAAGGTGTAAAAAAAGTGGAAGAGATGCTGATTAGCGGTGTTGCAAAGGACGAGAATGTAGCACGGATTTCCGTAATCGGTGTACCGGATCGTCCAGGTCTTGCGTTTAAAATTTTCTCTAAGCTTGCTTCAAAAGGTGTCAATGTTGATATTATTCTTCAATCTGTTGGCAGAAATGGTACTAAAGATATTAGTTTCACCGTGAGCCGGGCAAATTTAAAAGATACGATTGCACTTTTGACCCCTTATGCGGAACAGATTGGAGCAAATACTGTTGTCTATGATGACAAAATCGCTAAAGTTTCCATTGTTGGTGCGGGAATGGAGTCTCATCCTGGCACGGCTGCCAAAATGTTTGAAGCACTCTATGATGCCAATATCAATATTCATATGATATCAACAAGTGAAATTAAAATATCTGTTTTAATTGATTGTGCAGATGCAGATCATGCAGTATCTGTTATTCACGAAAAATTTTTCGGGGATACTGCAGATCAGTAAATCCTTCAGGCGGCAGGACCGGTATGGCCTTGTCGCTATTCTTTTTCGGTCGGAATACTTGCAAGGCAGTGATAGATGTGTTATACTAAATCCTGTTGTTTCCGGGTGTGGCGCAGTTGGTAGCGCGCTTGACTGGGGGACGCTTTAATAATTTTTAACAATAATGATTACTGAAATCCTTGATAAACGGCTATCTAAAGCCATTTGTTGAGGATGATTTTTTTCTCAAAAAGTGGTTAGTCAAGAATTCATTTTGAGATTTTCATTTTGTACACTTGACCATAAGGAGTGTATATTATGATAAAACGGACGGAAACAGCAAAAGACATTCAATCTTTGTATGAGGAATTTCAAAGAGCAAACCAAGCCAAAAATCTTTCGGAAAGTAGTATCTCCTATTATCATTGGAATCTGAAACCATTCTTTGATTATCTTTCAAACAGTGGAATCAATGATGTAGATTCAATTTGTAGCAATACAGTAAATGTTTATATTTTACTATTGAAACAGAAATGCAATAACAGTGTAACCATCAATACACGATTGAAAGCAACAAGAGTATTCCTTTATTACTGTATGCGAGAAGGTTACTTACAGCCGTTCAAGATTCATCTGATTAAGCAGGAAGAAAAGGTTATTGAAACTTACAGCGATACAGATATTCAAAAACTGATTGCAAAGCCGAATTTAAAGAAATGTAGTTTTGTTGAATATCGTAATTGGGTTATGATAAATTACTTCATTGAAACTGGGAATCGGCTTAGGAGTGTACTCAATATTAAAGTCGGTGATGTTAAATTTGAAGAGCATAGAGTTATTGTTAGGGTAACAAAGAATAGAGAGCCGCTTATTACTCCATTGACAAAGACGCTATTAACTATTCTGCCGACTTATATTCAAGTATGGGGATTGAAAGATGATTCATACCTCTTCCCTGCCGTTACAGGTGAAAGAATCAATGAGAATTCATTAGAGCAATCCATAGTAAGATACAATCATAAGCGTGGAGTTAAAATAACTTCTATTCATGCGTTCAGACATACCTTTGCAAGGAACTATATTGTAACAGGTGGCAATGCTTTTAAATTACAATCTCTGTTAGGGCACAAAGATTTGGAAATGACGCGACACTATGTACACTTGTTTGGTGTGGATTTAGCAAGCGATATTGATGAACATTCAATCATTGAACGTATTAAACCAGTATCAAACAGATTAACAAAGAGTAAAAGGCATTTGTAATCGTCTGTGGGCTTGTTAGAGCGTGTTTCATGTCATAGTGGTATAAGTTAGTGTCTAATATAGTATCGCCTTGTAGAAGCGTATAGACAACGATATAAAGGAGATTGCATTATGATTAAGATGTTGGTTTGGAATGTAAGGACTGCAAAGAAGATGTCATTAAGAAAATTAGAAAAGTACACAGGTTTGAGTAGAAACTATATCAACAAGATTGAGAATAATAAAACCAGTCCAACACTTGCTGCTCTTTGTGCTTTGGCAAGAGTATTACAAGTTCCTGTTACAGATTTGTTTGAGGATACAAAGGGAATAAAAGCGTGAAACATTTTCTGTGAAACAAAATTAAAATAACTATTGTTAGAATACTGTTTGTGTGATATTATATTAGGGTATCAAGCAGATAGTATTCTATTTTTTTAGCGTGTATGGAGCAATATACAATATGTATATTATACAGTAAGTACTGTAAACTGATTTGATGATAATTAGTGATCTTTGAAATTATTTTTAAGTAATTTTTGTTACCGTTTGTAGCGTTGATATATCAAACCAATGCAATCAGAGCAAAAAAATAATTGTACTACTCACATAATACAATTATAGATTATACATTTATACATCATCATACACTATTTATACATTTATTATATATAGACCTGAAAGTAAAGTCAAAACAGTTAACCATAACTAACATTATACAAAACACTAATTTTGTGCTAATCTTATAGTACAATATAGACAAGTATAACCCATATTAAAATGAAATAGATATGAAATATATACAAGTCAACATTACATACGCCTATTTTACATAAATATGCACACTGTATAGGGGATTTGTACCCGGAATCCATCGGCGTTTCGTCATAATGACAGAATAAAACCGTAATTTGATTCGGCAATTGAAATTAGTTAGAATGTCAATATGCACTATTTATACACACAGCGGCCTACAACTTTGATAAAAGGTACTGCCCCCATTTCCGAAAAGCGGTTCATAGCTAATACACTTTTTTTCTACCAACAAAATTTCACAAACATTATCATTCGAGTTGCAAATTGTCATCTGTAAATATATAATTATATCAAAATTCCATTTATTTAATTTGAGGGAGATAGATCAATATGATTAGGCAAAAAAATGTAGGCATGAAAATTATATGTACTATTATGACATTTGCAATATCCTTGACAATATTAATAACAGGATGTACTCCAGCATCAAATGAAAAGATACAATCTTGGACATTAGCAACTCATGTAGTAGGGGAAAGTTTGAAATCACCTTCAACAGCGTCCTTCCCATCATATAATGACGAATATGTTACTAAAAATGATGATGGTACATACAGCGTTTCAGCTTATGTTGATGCAGAAAATTCCTTTGGAGCAAAGATTAGGAGCAATTGGAGTTGTAAGGTGAGCGGTGATAATGTTACTGATGTTGTAATTGATAATTAGAAAGGGTGTTATATGATGGAAAAAATGATTACTATGCAGGATGTAATTGCTGAAATGAAACAAAAGATTGAAAGTGAGATAGATAAACTTCAAAAAGAAGCAAATGAAATTGAACATGAAATTTTATATGATGAAGAAGTCAGTAATCTTCAACGTGTATTCAAAAGAAATCAAGATGATAAATCTGTCAAACTAGTTACTAAAGTATTTAACTGGACTAAAGAAAAACATACGACTGTTTCAAATGAATATGATGATAAGACAAATAAAAAGAATCTATTGTTAAATCAGATTAATTCGTTAAAGAAAATTTCACAGGAGTTAATAGCAAATGCTCCTTGCGAGAAATAATTAGAAAGACCAATGGTCGTACTGAAAAGAAGAAGAATTAGCTGAAAAAATTCATACTGATAATACCCCTTACGTTATGTAGGGGTATTTTTCTGTCCTAATTTAACAAGAAGCATCAAATATGACGCACCTTGAATTTTCAAGCAGGGATTGTGTTAAATACATACCCTTTTAAGGTAGTGGTTTCTTTGTAGAGACATTTTGTCTGAGTAAAACATTTTCCATTTCAGAGTCAGTATTTAATTCTTTAGCAATATCAGCTAGTGTCAAGAGAAGTTCGCAATTTTGGGATTCCGGAAAACGAATCAAGCTGC
>ENA-UOOK01003393-UOOK01003393.1-fermentation-metagenome-genome-assembly--contig:-NODE-3393-length-18171-cov-5.439170_pt1 | contig 18171 bp, 14 predicted proteins | sample MGYA00245777_ERZ724023 | MGnify/ENA primary metagenome ERZ724023 (study PRJEB28704, sample SAMN03018312) | fermentation metagenome | biome: anthropogenic terrestrial biome; feature: soil; material...
GCAGGGAATTTATTAGTGTACTTGAGGGCAAGGTTCAAAAGAATGGAATCTGTCAAATACCCGTTACTTATCAAATTACATTACAAGAACTTGCAGATACCCTTTATGACCTTAGCGCTAACCGTCATTCTTTAGTGATGCCTAGTCTTAAGGATCCCCTTATGCGAGCTCTATATGCTACGTATCTATCCTTTCTGCCTGATTCCGGTTTTGGCTATGAGCTTGATCAAAAACGAGATGAGCGGGGATGGCTTGCAGAGTTTATTAAGTCCGAGGACTTTGGGCAAATCTTTATTTCTAAAACTAAGCCCGGTATTACCCGCGGAAATCATTGGCACCATACCAAGGTAGAAAAGTTTTTAGTAATTCAAGGAGAGGCGATAGTTTCTTTTCGAAAAGTAAATGGTGAAAAAAGGATTGAGTATAAAGTTTGTGGCGAGGAACCAAAGGTCTTGGATATACCTGCAGGTTATACTCATGCAATAACTAATATAGGTGATACTGACTTGATCACACTGTTTTGGGCATCAGAAATTTTCGATCTAAATTTGCCGGATACATATTACTTGGAGGTCTAATTAAATGGAAAAGCTTAAGGTAATGACTATTATCGGTACAAGGCCTGAGATTATTCGTCTCTCGGAATGTATCAAGGCATGTGATCGATATTTTAACCATATACTTGTTCACACAGGGCAGAATTGGGATTATACACTAAATCAGGTTTTCTTCGATGATTTAGATTTACGAGCTCCCGATTATTATCTAGAGGCCGTAGGGGAAAATCTTGGAGAGACTATGGGTAATATTATTGCCAAAGCCTACGAGGTTTTGGCAAAAGAAATGCCGGATGCTCTTTTAATCTTAGGGGATACCAATAGTGCCCTTTCGGCTATTCCGGCAAAAAGACTAAAGATACCAATTTTCCATATGGAGGCCGGCAATCGCTGTTTTGATCAGAATGTTCCTGAGGAAATTAACCGAAGGATTGTAGATCATATCTCCGATATCAATCTACCCTATACAGAGCATAGTCGTCGCTATCTTTTGAGTGAGGGGATTCGCAAGGAACATATCTTTGTCACAGGCTCTCCAATGACAGAAGTTTTAAGCACGCATCTAGATAAAATTAAAGCTAGTAAGGTTTTAGAAGAGTTGGATCTGGAACCGGGACAATATATGCTTGTTTCTGCTCATAGGGAAGAAAATATTGATCATGAGGATAATTTCACGAATTTAATGAATGCGCTAAATGCAATTGCGGAGTCTTACCGACTTCCAATCGTCTATAGTACTCACCCACGTTCTTGGCAAAAAATAGAGGAACGTGGTTTTACATTTCATCCCCTAATTCGCAAACTTAAACCCTTTGGGTTCCTAGATTATAATCAGTTACAGTTGAATTCCTTCTGCGTTCTTAGTGATAGTGGAACCCTTTCCGAAGAGTCGGCGATTTTAGGTTTTCCGGGGGTGCTTTTACGCACCTCAACAGAGAGACCCGAAGTTTTAGATAAGGGAACTGTAGTGATCGGTGGGATTACCGAAAAGGATCTTTATCAAGCTATTTCTTTGAGTCGCGCCATGTGGGAAAATAATGAGCCAACAGAACAACCCCTGGACTATTTAGATGAGAACGTGAGTGTGAAGGTAATAAAGATCATTCAAAGCTATGCGAAGCTAGTTGATAAAGTTGTGTGGGGTAAATAGAAACATACCCTTGCGCCGGAATAAGCCGTAGCATCTTTGAGTGTAAAATAATTTTACAGCCTTGTTTGTTTGATCGCCAAAGATTACTAGTTGCTCCCGCTAAAAAGGAAAAATGGCAGTTCCAATAGGTAGTGGATTATCGTTGTAAGACAGAATTGGGCCAAGGGGTGAATTAATTTAAATAAGGGGGGGATGTTGTTGGCTAGCGTAGAGGAATTCGTAAGGGAATATGTAAGAGCGGTTTCTCAAGGCTATGCAGCTGTTTTTGCAGGTGCCGGATTATCACATGGATCAGGTTATGCCAATTGGAAGGAACTTGTTAGGCCACTGGCTGAAGAAATTAAATTAGATGTAGATAAGGAAGATGATTTGGTTTCTATTGTGCAATATTATTACAACGAGCGGAGAACACGCCATTCAATAAATCAAAGAATACTCAACGAGTTTACAAGAGAAATAGGGCCGAACGAAAATATTGAGATACTTGCTAGATTGCCAATATCCACATATTGGACAACAAACTATGACGAGCTGTTAGAGACAACCTTGGAGAAAAATAATAGGAAGGTTGATGTAAAAACAACTCAAGATTCGTTGGCAGAAAATATTTATGATAGAGATGCCGTTGTATATAAAATGCATGGGGATGTAAGGTGTCCGCAGAGTGCAGTATTGACGAAAAACGATTATGAGCTCTATGGGAATGAGCGTCCGTTATTTAGAACTGCTCTTCAAGGTGATCTTATCTCTAAAACATTTCTGTTCATCGGGTTTAGCTTTGAAGATCCCAATTTAGATTACATTTTGGGCCAGGTACGTGCACTATTAGGTGAATCAATCCGGGATCATTATTGCTTTTTTGAAAGGGTTAAAAAGCAGGAACACGAAAGTGAGAGGGATTTTCTTTATAATGTTGCGAAGCAGGAGTTGCGCATAAAAGATTTGCGCAGGTATGGTATACAAGCTATTCTTTTAGATAGTTACACCGAGATAACTGATATTCTTAAGAGGGTTGAAGATGGGCATCGTTTAAAGAACATTTTTATTTCGGGCAGCTTAGGCGCGTATGAACCTCCTTGGACAGAAAAAAATGCACCATTATTTTTGCATGATCTAGCTAAAAAACTAATAAGAGCAGATTATCGAATAATTTCAGGTTTTGGGCTAAATGTGGGATCAGCAATTATTAATGGGGCGCTTGAAGAGATTATGGAAAGTAGGTATGGACATATAGATGAGTACTTATGCCTACGGCCTTTTCCGCAGATAACCTCTGGGACTATGTCACGTGACCAATTATGGCAAATCTATCGTGAAAATATGATTTCACAAGCGGGGATTACCATATTCATTTTTGGAAACAAAAAGGTCGATGGTAAGGTTGTGAATGCCGACGGTATGCTTAAAGAGTTTGAGATTGCGAAGAAATTTGGGAAAATAATCATCCCCGTGGGGTGTACAGGTGGTGCTGCGAGTGAAATACATAAAAGCATTAAACAAGATCCTAGTGATTTCCCCTATTTAGAAGGCTTTCTTGAAGAACTAGCATCAGAAGAATTAGATGCTGATCAGCTTATTGAATTGATATGCGAAATTGTCAAAGAGCAGCAGGTTATTTAGGAGGTAGAAATGGCACACAAAACTTTTATTTCGTATAAATATAGTGAAGCACAACCGCTAAGAGATGCAATAATTGAAGCCTTAGGGGATGATGCCACATATTATCAAGGGGAGACGAGTGATTCTCCAGATTTAACCGATACATCCACAGAAAATATCAAGAAGAATTTGGCGGATATGATGTATGGCACTTCCGTTACGATTGTAATCATATCTCCAAATATGAAAGAGAGTAAGTGGATTGATTGGGAAATTGAATACAGTCTCAAAAATATTAAACGTAAAGATAGGGTGTCTCATACTAATGGGGTAGTCGGGGTTATCATGAAATATAACGACGGTTACGACTGGTTTAAAACAATGTCGAAAAGTGCAGATGGGTGTTGTTCTTCGAGTTATGATGATGATAAGGTGTACCCAATAATTAATAATAATCGTTTCAACCAGGATCCACCAGAATATTGCTGTAAAGACTGTAAAACGGTGAATACCTTATTAGGATCATTTATTGCATATGTCGAAGAGGAGACTTTTTTATCTGAACCGCAAATATATATAGATAATGCGTATGATAAAAGTGAGAATGATGCCGGGGGATACAATATTACAAAGGTGCGGTGAACTTAGAAAAGTCATAAAGGAGGTTTTTAATAATGGCTAAGAGACAAGTGTTTTTTAGTTTCGAGTACAACAAAGATGCTTGGCGTGCGTCTGAAGTTAGGAATATGGGGAAGGTAGATAGCAACTCAACCTTTTCAGATAACGATTGGGAAGAGGTCAAGCATAAAAGTGATGCTAAGATAAAAGAGTGGATAGACAGTCAAATGGCGAAAAGGTCTTGTTTAGTAGTTCTTATTGGAGCGACTACCTCAGGGCGAAAGTGGATAAAATATGAGATAGAAAAAGCTTATCAGTTAGATAAAGGTATAGTTGGTATACATATTCATAATTTGAAAGATCAAAATGGGAACCTAACATCCAAAGGGAGTAATCCGTTTTTTAATGTTTTAATAGGCCAGGACAAAGAACGCTTGTCTAAGTATGTTACTTGCTTTGATTCCCAGTATTCGTCAAGTAAGTATGTCTATGATGACATAAAGGATAACATTGAACAGTTAATTGAGGACGCTATTGCGAATAAGGCTCCAAGATAATCCGTTCTTTCAGGTCATAGGAACTTTGGTTTCTGAAATCTCTGCCTAATACTTATCTACATTAATAACCGGGGAAAGGTTTAATGCAGTTTGCTATTCTTACTATTTTCGGTATAGGTGAGATACGTTTACGACTATGGGTTTTGCTAATAATCTATCGCTTCATGCAAGAAACTAGAGGAGAGTAGGAAGATGGCTTTTGAACCAGGAGGAAGGGCAGATAAATTAGGTAATAGATATGAGGGCCGATGGCTTGTAAAACAACTCATTAAATTGCTAGACGAAAAGATTCAATCTGTCACAGTCGAAGCCATAGGCGATGAAGAAAAGGGCGTTGATATTTGGATTACTAGAAAAGATGGTAGTCGCCAAGCTCAGCAGTGTAAAGCCAGAAATGCTCACAAAGAGTCTTGGTCGGTAAGTGATCTCAAAACAATAATACCAAAGATGTGCTTCCAACTTGATCAAAATGCAAACTACGATTTTACATTAGTTTCTGGTTTGCCCTGTACATCGCTAGGAGACATTTGTCATAGCGCAAGGAACTCACCAGGTGATCCGGCGCTTTTTTATGAACACCAAATTAAAAGGCACGGTAAACAACGTCTTAGTGTTTTTAATAATTTCTGCAGAGTAATGGACTTAGATATAGAAAGAGAAGAAGAACTAGCCCGAGCCTTTGACTATCTTAAGCGAATCACCTTTTTTCTTTACCCTTTTGATCAAAACACCCTGAGTCATGCTCACTTTGACGGACACCAAACCGTGATCGTATAATGAATCACGAGAGGGTGTTGATTATGAGTAGTACTAATAACAGGTATGACGAAGAGTTTAAGGCTCATGCTGTTAAGATGGTAGTGGAGAAAGGACGGTCTGTAAGTACTGTGGCCAAGGAGCTTGGTGTATCTCCACCAGCCATAAGGAGATGGGTAAAACTAAGCACTCAAGGTGAGGATTCGACAGCTAAGAGACTCGCTGAACTAGAAAGAGAAAATAGAAAACTTAAAAAAGAATTATCCGATACGAAAGAGACGGTTGAAGTGCTAAAAAAATCCGTAGCCATTTTCGTCAGGCCATAGAACTAATTAAACCCAGTGAGAAATATGCATTCATTAAAGCTCACGCCTCCGGGCATTCTGTGGAGAAAATGTGCTATCTTTTGAAAGTTTCCCGGAGTGGATATTACGACTGGTTAGATAGACCACTTTCAACCCGAGCAATTAAGCACAAGAAGATTCTTGCACTTATTAGAGAAACCCATAGAAAGCATCCCATGTGGGGCGTAGACCCTATTTGGGCCGAGGTTAAAGAGTCAATACCTTGTAGCCGTGGGACTGTTCACAAGTTGATGAAAGAGCATGGTATTAAGTCTAAACGCAAGGGAAAATGGAAAGCCACCACTAACAGCAATCATAACCTACCCGTTGCACCGAATTTATTGAACCAGGAATTTGATGTCTCAACACCAAATGCAGTTTGGGTTGGAGATTATCCCGATGAAAAAGTTATTCCGACTTATAACCGGTATGCAAGAAAGTCTAATCAATACAAGCAAAACTATCGGAATAACTTTTTGTCATTTGCTTTAATCCGTATAGCATCTTGAGAGTATCATCGTCTAAGACGGCGCCGTCAAATCCCTGAGTTCTTCTAAGAGGGTGGTTAGCATCAGTTGCCTTTCGAATCTGGTTGTTGACATCAGCATCATAAAAAGTTTGTTGATGCTCTTTGTAGAAAGCCAGGATAACGTCGCATGCTTTTGAGTATTGTTTGATGGTTTCTGGACTGCGAAAATCGTTGCAGAATTTCATGACAGCTTCGATTCCCTCAACAATAGGTCCTGATTGCATTTTGAATTCTCCTTTCTGATTTTGAAGATTAACTACAAAATCAGAATAGGATATCCACAAATCCTAGTCAATAAGTTATCCCGATTTTTCGCTAACAGAATAGCAGTAAGTCAAGGATTGAGTTATAATATCGGAATAACTTTTTCACCGGAATAATGGAGATATAACGTATCACTGGACCGACGAAGGATGGCTTTATACCGCTATTGTTAAGGACCTGTGCACAAAAGATGTCGTGGGTTATGCGATGAGTAAGCGAATGACTAAAGAACTTGTAATAAAAGCAATGCAGATGGCGATACGAAGGGAAGCACCTAAACCAGGCCTTATATTTCACTCTGATAGAGGAAGTCAATACTGCTCCAAGAGCTTTAGGGCTTTACTAGAGGCATATAATATTCAGCAGAGCATGAGTCGTAGGGGCAATCCCTATGATAATGCTTGTGCAGAGAATTTTTTCAGCTGTCTTAAATGTGAATGCACTAATTTCCACCATTTCAAAAACAGAGATGCAGCTAAACAGGTTATCTTTGAGTACATTGAGGTTTACTATAACCGTCAAAGGCGTCATGCCGCTCTAGGCTGGGTTACTCCACTAAAATACAAAGAACAGCTTGCTGAGCTTCGTTTAGCGGTATAGGAAATCAAATTATAAGCAAATATGCGAAAAACCAAGCTAAGAACACGAAATGGTGTCCAAAAAACCGAGAATGCCTCACCCTGGAAGATTTGCTTGCTTATGCGTCTTACGTTTGCTCTGGAGATCCGCAAACCGTAGTGGATTTATTAATTAGTTATGTTGAAAATACTGAAAGATTGGGGCAGCGAATTTATGCTCATGAGCTTTGGTCATACCTAAACAAGCATGGAATTCAGCCCAACCAGTTAAGGCGCAATAGGGGAATAGCACCAAGAATTAAAGAACTTCAAATTGGTTTTGAGGACTCTTTAGAAAAGGGACTAATAAATGAACATTTGATTCCCCGCGATGAGACAGATAAGTGTCTAAAGTCTTTAGAACGCGGGAAACAGATAATAATTCACGGATCGGCGGGGTCAGGTAAAAGCGGTATTCTATATGAATTAGTCAACAAGTTAAAAGAAAGTGATATTCTATGGTTAGGAGTACGACTGGATCGTCAAATTCCTCAGACGAATGCCAGTCAATTTGGGAAAGACTTAGGATTGCCAGATTCACCCATAAATTGCTTGGCAGCTTTATCAGGTGAGAAACTTTGTGTCATAGTCTTGGATCAGCTAGATGCCTTACGTTGGACTTCAGTTCATTCCTTAAGTTCTCTTGAAGTATGCAAAGAGTTGATCCGTCAGGTAAATGTTTTAAATAACGAAGGGAGAAATATCGGGGTAGTACTATCATGTAGAACATTTGATTTACAACATGATCCTGAAATAAAAAGCTTGCTTGAAAAACCGCTGGTAAGAGAATGGAATAAGATTAATGTATCACCTTTATCCTCGGATTTAGTTAAGAAAGAAATAGGAAAAAAATTCCATTCGCTTTCTGTTCGCCAAAAGGAAGTACTTTCGAATATGCAAAACCTTAAGTTGTGGACAGAATTGGCAACTAGTGACAACTATCCTGTATTTCAATCTGCTTCAGATCTGCTAACAACTTCTTGGCAAAGACGCCATGAAGAAATCGAACGTCAAGGTATTCCAAGTGAGCAAATAAATGAAATAATAAATAAGCTAGTAGAGTGGCTACAGCAAAACAACTTAGTTACTGCGCCGGAGATAATCGTTGCAGATTATTCCCTTTTAGCCATTAAAGCTTTGAAATCTTATGGGATTCTTGAACAGCAGCAAAAGAGAATTGGATTCACCCATCAAAGTTATCTGGATTTTTTCATTGCTGAAAGGGTGGTAAGGCAAATTCTTGATGGTGATAGTGTACTGGATTGGCTAGCATCATATGATGAACAAACAATTTTTAAAAGGGAACAACTACGGCAAGCCTTAGCTTTACTTATGGATTCTGATATAGATGTATTTTTAAGAACAATCCAGCAAATTATTCAGTCCCCCAATGTCCGCTTCCACCTTAAACATTTGGTTTTAGAGGTTCTTGGCCAAATGGAGGCTATCAAGAAAAGAATTACTGATTACTTACTTGAGTTGCTTGATGATCCTGGGTGGTTTCCGCATGTATTGGAGACGGTGCTCAATGAGAATTCGACATATATTCAGTTTCTTATTGAGGAAGGTTTGACAGACAGGTGGCTATTTTCGGAAAACGAACAGTTAGTGAATGGGGCATTAAAGCTCTTAGGGTCTGTATCAGAGCAGATACCGGATCTTGTTAGTGGGGTATTACAGCCTTTTATTCACACACACTCAATGTGTCAGAGGATTATGGATATACTTCCGCGGGATCCTTCTTTTGACTCTGAGAGCATTTTTGAGCTACGTTTAGCTTTGATACGCCAAGGTGCAACTATGTATTATGTAGACTTGGAATTATTAAATAAAGACAACCCTTTCCGGATTATTCGCCTAATAGAAGCGCTGCTTTCGGCCAAAAATTGCGGGGAAATGCTAAATTCGCTTAATTGCGAATACACATGCTGGCAAGAAAATGAGTACATTACTTTAATTAAAGCCGCGGAAAAACATCCTCAAGAAGCATGGAATCAACTTGTGCCACATATAGAGAGATTGTCGGCAATAACTGTCCCGTGGTATGATGAGCGGCTTGCGCAATGGCAAAAAGATTTGTTGGGTGGGCCTTTAGGCACTATACCGATCGGTTATGGTATAGTTTGTATGGTTGCCAAGGCGGGAAGAACAATTGCAAATTGCTCTCAAATGCAATTTGAAGATGTTTCTTGCTATGAGGATAGTGATTTACTTGTAATTCAAAGAATTATAGCGGAAGTTTATGCTGATTTGCCTAGGCGCCTAGCCGATCATGGAATCAAATGGTTATTAGCAAAAGAATCACGGTTTCGTCTTGGCTACGCTCATGAGGCTAAATGGGGACCAGCAGCATGTATTGTGAAAGCTTTATCCCCATATTGCTCTCAGGAGCTATTTCAGTTATTAGAAGATGAAATAGTTTATTATCATGATCCGAACGAATTGGTTTATGCTAAATCTGTTTTGGGACATGGAATGAATTATTGCGATGGTCTAATGTGGGGAGTAGCTCAACATATTTTGCTACCCGCTTTATGTCCTGAAAAAATAAAAAAGAATACCGCGGATTTAATCACGGTGCTTCAGCGTCGATTTGCTAGTCGTTCTTCTTTGAGTTTTGCAGAGTTTGGACAGGCAAATGGAGGTTTTATTGGATCAGCTTTGAATCCGAATCTTGATATAATTAGCGATCGCAGTTGGCTATCTATTATTGGTAATAAGAAAATACCCCAATCGGATAGTGGGCATTGGAAAAAGGGAAAAGATGGAAATCTCATGTCTAGTTCAATTCAACAGTTTTCCCGGAGCCTAGGTATGATCGCGGGAAGATATCCAGAAAGATTTGGTCAACTTGCATTAGCGTTCCCTAAAAGTGTAGCACCGGACTATGTAGCAGAAATAATAATGGCTTTGGCAATGCAAAAACCTGGCAAAAAAGTCCCTGAAAACGAACAGGAAACTTGGGAGCAAGCATCATGGAAAACGGTCTTAGACGTATGGAGAAAATATCATACGATGAATGATCGGGAAGTAGTTCTTAGTTTTTGCAGGTTGTTGTCGGCTCGTTGCCATGAAAAATGGCCTCTAGAAGTTGTAGAATGGGTTAATAGTTTTGCTACAAGTCATACCCATCCAGCAACTAATGAACTAATCATAATTGATAATGTTAGAGACATAAATAGTGCTTCTATAGACTCATTATGGGGTACTAGCTATAACTGTGTCCGCGGAGTAGCGGCTATAGCAATAAGTGATCTGCTTCGGGAGCATTCCGAGTTATTTGGGAAATTAAAACCGGGAATCGAAAAATTGGTTAATGATCCGCATCCGGCAGTCAGAATGGCAACTATTTTAATTTGTAAAACCCTGCTGGGTATAGATCGGGATCAAGCAGTTTCTTTGTTTGTTGCAGCTTGCCACGGTGATGAACGAATAGCAGCTTCACCCTTTGGTTTGGATTTTCTAAAATATACTATTCACGAATATCAAGAAGAATTAGTAGCAATTATTCTTGATATTGTTTCCTCAAGTCAAGGAGATGTAGCATTATGCGGGGCAGAATTAGTTTTTGGTTTTAATCTACTGTATGGGCTGTTTGATTCTGAGGTCCAATTATGTATAAAAGGTACCCCTGAACAGAGGTTAGGATTAACTAAAGCGGTGGTTAGTTTAATCTGGGAAGAGACTTATGCAGATAGATGTCGCGAAGTATTGTCGATCATGATGAATGATTCGGATAAAAAAATACGGGAAGAAATTGGGAAAATATTTCGAGATGGTTTTTTAGATCGTCCCTTAAATGTTAAATGGACGACTAAATATGCCTCTTCCTTAGCCTATTTTGACAACTTTTCTATAATACTTGATGCGCTTGAGGTTTATGAACATACTCTACTACCTTTTGCAGAAGTAATATTCAGTGTGTGCGAAAGCTGTATTGATGGCAGAGATTCCCTACGTGGTATTCCATATCAACTACCCTCTCTCTTATTGCGCTTATACGAACAGGCGCAAGATAGTAAAGAGAGTGGTATAATGTCAAAATGTCTAGATATATGGGATCATTTTTTTGAAAATCGATTTGGCAATACTAGGAAGCTAATGGCCGAAATTGGCATTGGTGGGCAGCTTTAATAAATGAATCTTTGGTGGTTTATATTTTCAAACCCGGACTCCGAGATTAGTATGCTTTTGCCATTTTGGTTTTGCACCTGGGATCTTAAAAATATGTAGGTATTTCCGCCTTTTTTAGGAAATGGCTCAAGTGTAGCTGGCTGCAGAAAAATTTTTCTAAATAACATCGGCTATAGCTTTTCCAAAAGAGCTGCAGGGCTAAAACAACAATGATGCTTACTTTTAAAAATACGATTCTAATAAAACAGAGCTTTGTAGCTCTTGCGGAGGTTACATATGACCGAACAAAACTACAAAGAACTCTTCAATCCTTGGGTAATGCGGGCCGCTTGGTAAAAAGTACAATCATGGTATATACAAGGGGATTGGTACGATCCATCGGAAATGCTAGCTTGGAAAGCAGACCCTGGAGAAAACTTTCGAAACTTGCCACCGAACTCAGTGAAGGAACATACAGGCCGATCCATATCCGCTAATCCCCTATCCTAAAAAGGAAATAAAACCCGACACTTTTCAATGGTGTCAATCGAAGAAAAGTAGCCTTCGCTACTTTTCTTGTTTTATTGGGTCCTTTTTTAGAAGCGCAAATGCCAAATATATCTTTCGGCAATCGCTTAGCCCGCTGAAAGTCCAACGCTGGGAAGGATAGTAGTTGGTATGTAAAAGTAGGTGACAACTTCGGGAAAACAACTATTATTTTCGATGAAGATTGGCTTGAAGGGATTATTTGGGACAAGGAATATAGCGATCTGAAAAACACCACTGTTGCTATGGAAGAGTATCTTAATGTAAGGATTGTGCAGGTGAAAAACCAACTGGACTACTCAAAATGGCTTCATGGGTGTAAAAGAAAAATGGGTGTAAAAGAAAAATGGGTGTAAAAGAAAAATGGGTGAGGACATATCAACAGACTATACTTTGGATATGCACCAGATGTAAGTACCGAGGTTGGGGAGAGATTGCACGAAATAAAGATGCATGCAAATCAAAAAGTTGAAGAAGCTGATCAAATTGTAATCTTTCCGGAATGGTAATTATCTTTTTGATCAATTGAGCTGGGCTAGATCATATGAGCTTCTTGCAAACATTGCAATAGCGAACCATGGGTGCTACGGGGGATCATTAGTGTGGACTCCAAAGCATAACTTTCAAATGGTTCCGACGTTAGTACTTCATTTTCGGTTAAACTACCTGTTAATTCTCTCTTCAATGCCCAGAAGAATGGATTATTAAGTGCAATCGAAGGAGCAGCATTCAGATGGTGCGAAGAGGTGGGTATTATAGTCGAAAAGGAAGATTACGAAAAGCCTGAGTTTAAAAGTCCCCACATTGTTTTTCTGGTTTAGAGGCAGCAACAACTAAAGAGGATAAATTACGAATGTGTAGATGAAGGTAAAAAAAGCAAATATATTTCATAGACTGAAGTAATCAGCTTGAAGGAGGCTATCCCCCTATAATGGCCTTCCATAAAATAATTAACGCACATTGTAGAATAAGATAAGGTGGTCTGAATCAGCTAAAATTTAAATAACTGTTAAACAAGATATTTTCGTGATAGCCATGGGAGGCGGTTTTGCTAGATGGGGGATCTAAGAATTATCTTAGCTTAGGCTCGGGTACGTATCTCTATACTTTAACCATAGAGGGTTTGGGCGTGTTAAACCTTTGAAAAGGAACTTTAGCTGCGTCTAGCACATATAGAACATTCCAGGTGATTGTAACCCCAATTATTGCAATAGGATGTGATAAAAATAACTAGGGCCTGCTGAAGATAGACTAAATTTTTTAACTTTCTTTTCCTAACCCCTATTCCAGGACAAGCTAGTAATGCTATAATCACATTGAGCTTGCTCAAATAGGACCTATCCCAAGCTGCGTGAGACCACGTCGGAAAATAACTGAAAACTGGGAAGGGTCCTAGCTTTGCGATAATAACTTTTAATGCGAAGCTGTAGCAGAGGTGATTTTATGAACGTGCTTGTCCTAGGTGGTGCCGGCTATATCGGCAGCCACGTGGCGCATCTCCTGCAAGAGCGGGGCTATAGCGTCATCGTCTACGATGACTTTTCCCGAGGCCATAGAGAGGCTGTAGCGGGCCTCAATTGGATGGAAGGGGACATCGGAGATGAAGCACGCCTCTATCAGCTCATTGTAGATAAGCAGATAGAGGCTATCTTTCATTTTGCAGCAGCGAGCATAGTGAGAGAATCTGTAGAGGATCCCCAGCACTACTTCCACACCAACGTAGAGAAGGGTCTCAGACTCCTGGCTGCTACCAAAAGAGCCAAAGTACCATTCTTTATTTTCTCCTCAACTGCAGCTGTCTATGGAGACCCGAGGGAACTTCCTATCACCGAAAACCACCGGAGGCTACCCAAAAACCCCTATGGCATCAGCAAAGCTTTCTTTGAAGATATCCTGCGTTGCTATCACGAAGCTTACGGCATCGGCTATGTGGCTCTGCGATACTTTAACGCAGCCGGCGCCGACCCCAAAGGCATCCTAGGCGAAGACCATGAGCCTGAAACCCACCTCATTCCCCTTATTTTAAGAAGCATTTTGGAACAACAGCCACTTGTAATCTACGGTCATGACTATCCCACAGCTGACTGTACAGCGATCAGAGACTATATCCATGTCTCGGATCTTGCCCAAGCACATATCCTGGCTTTGGAATACCTCATCGAAGGTGGCAGGAGCCAGGCTATGAACCTGGGAAGTGATAGAGGATCCTCTGTTTTGGATGTGATCAAAACAGCCGAGAAGATAACAGGCTACCCTGTCCCCTATGAGTTTGGCCCCAGGCGCCCAGGAGACCCTGCCACCTTGGTGGCAGGATCCCAAAGAGCAAAAGAGTTACTGGGCTGGCAGCCCCTCTCATCGGATCTGGAATCTATTATCCAAACAGCTTGGAACTGGCACCGAAGGCACCCGAGGGGGTATAAGAAAAAATAAGGGGGACAACATTCTATGGAACGGACCAGGATCCTTTTGGGTGTCACCTTGGGGGAGATGGGTGGAGCGCAAAAGGTAGTGGCTAGTTTGGCTGAGGGTCTGCCTGAAGCAGAATATGAAATTGACGTTGTCTGTGGACAAGGTGAGGAGCTACCTGGCTGGCTCCTCACCTTGAACCAAACGAGAAAGCATCAGATTAACCTAATTCAGCTGTCCCTGGGCCGGGAGATCGAGCCTCGCTCTGATCTTCGAGCTTTCATTGCTCTGGTGAAATTGATGAGGAGGAGAAACTACAAGTTAGCCCATTTTCATAGCACTAAAATGGGTATTTTAGGCCGCATTGCAGCAAAATTTGCCCGGGTACCTAAGATCTACTTCACAGTCCACGGATGGGCCTTCGGCGACTACCAAAGCAAGAGGCAGAATACCTTAGCTATTCTACTGGAGCGGTTCTGTGCCCGTTTTACAGATAAGATTATCTGTGTTACAGCTGAGGATCAAAAGCGGGGCCTGGCTAAAAGGATCGCACGGGAAGACAGCTATGAGGTGATCCACAATGGGATCAACCCCCCAACTTTTCAGCCAGGGCGTCTGCGAGGGAAGCTGGGCATCGGTGAGGAGACCTTACTTATCGGCACCATAGCTCGGGCTACCGTGCAGAAGGCACCTGAATTTTTCCTTGAGATCGCACACGCCTTTGGTGAACAATATAAACTCCCCTATAAGTTTGTTTTCATCGGCGATGGTCCCTTATTTGAGGACTGCAAAAGAATAGTAGCAGGCTTGAACCTGGATACAGTCCATTTGCTGGGAGCCTGCGATCATGCGGCGTCCCTTCTTTGTGACTTTGATCTCTTTGTCTTATGGTCCAGATGGGAAAGCCTGCCTGTGGCCATTATCGAAGCCATGTTTGCAGGCAAGAGTGTCCTGGCAACAGATGTAGGAGGAAACTATGAATTAGTTACACATGGCCTTACAGGCTACCTTGCCGGGGGTTTTAAGAAGGAAGAAATCCTCACGCAATTACTCGCCCTGGCCAACAACCCCCAGCTTCGGGAGAGCATGGGGAACGCCGGGAGGAAGAAGGCAGAGGCCAACTTCAAACTTCAGGAGATGATTACAAAACACAGCTCCCTCTATCAGTCCCCTGCAGCTGGATTGAAACAAAGTTGCCATAGACAATGTCCAGGGGAAAATACAGATGAAGCTTCCTTGTCCTCACGGTAGTGTTTTTGCAAAAAACACTACTGTGACACAAGCCCCTACAGCTGGGAAGGCTAACCGGGGATTGTCCTTCGGAAATAAATTAGAGGAAATATCTACTGTAGGCTCCAGGAGCTGAAGACAGCGTGACCTTTTCGGCCGCTTCTAATGTTGGGGATTCTCGACAGCGGCAGTGGTAGGCTCAGAGCAGGGGCACTTTATAGAGCTTTTTCCTCTGTCTGCGGGGCTAGGGTCTTTTTGAAGGAAGTTATGGGACAGCACTGCAAAAGGTAAGAATTCGTCTTGCTTTTTATTTGTAGAGGCATCCTGGACTCTGTTTGGCAAGCCGGAAACAAGCGAGGATTTAGGGAAAAGCCCGGAGCCCTCAAAGGCTCCAGGGCTGTAGGTTGCTAGAAGTGACTAAGGATGAAAGTTTTATTTGAAAGTAAAACCTTCAGGCCCGAGGACCGGACTTGGGGAGTACACAATCGGTATGCTAAAGGCTCTGTTGGCAACCAGGCCCCATGATCAGAGCGAGATTCTGTCAACAGATAGGTCTGTGGCAGGGGAAGTAGCAGGTCCGGGCCTAGAGTAGCGAGTAATTCCAGGTAGATACCAAACCCAGGTTTTGCGGGAACAGCTACAAATACCCATTTGCTCTGCTCTGGGGGAATCGATCTGATTTATTCATTTGCAGCTCTCCTGACAAGGTTTGAACTGTCAGGGGGATTTTTACCCTATAGATGTTTGGAGATTGAAAGTACGGGAGAATAGAGCTGATAATTACCTGATGCGCTATCATCCCCAGTCGGCTCTAAGTGGAGAGAAAGTGGTTAGGGTCTCGGAGTTCTCCAATCGAGAGATCTGCGAGCTGCTTCCAATTAGCCCCAAGAGGGCATGAGTAATCTATCCTGGCCCCAGCGAGGGAATAGTTCCCCAAAGACGGGAACTTGCTCAGCGAATCGTAAAAAGCTATGGGTTTGACAGGCCATACCTTTTTACCCTCTCAGATCTCTCCCCGAGAAAGAAACTTGATCTTCTCCTCCATGCTATGCCCCCTGGACGAGCGGGCTATGACTTGGTTGTGGCCAGGCAGTCCCGAGAGCAAAAGGAGCTGTGGGAGCTAATCCAAAAACCAGGCAGAGGGAGAGTCCACATCATGGGCTTTGTAGAGTCCGAGATGTGGACTCTCTACTCTGCAGCGGATATCTTTGTCCTGCCCTCTATCTACCAGGGTTTTGCCATGCCAATTGTAGAGGCGTTTAAGGCAGGGATTCCGGTTGTTGCTTTTAATGTGGCCAGCCACCCCTAGGGTGGCAGGCGGGGCAGCGCTCCTGGCTGAGGTGTCTGAAGAGGCTACCGGCCTGGGCCATGAGCAGGTTAATTGGCGATACAGCTACTGCAGCAGGAGCTAAGGGAGAAAGGCTACAGGCGCCAGGAGGACTTTTCCTAGTCTAGGGCTGCCAGTCTCCTGGGAGCTACTTTTTGGCTTTAATTGAGAATGGGGGAGGACAATTGCATATTCTGCTAGCATATCTGGGCAGACGCGGTGGCGGCGCAATTTATAGTTTAGAAATTGCCAGGGCTCTCAAAGACCGATGCCAAGTTACCGCCCTGGTCTCAGAGCAGGCTTTGAATTTAGCCCAGTGGCAAGAAAGTGGGGTGGAGCTTACAGTTGTGCCCACCTATCGTAATACTTTGGAGTTTTGCAGTTCGTATCTCTGGGCCCCGGCTTTCAGGACCTTAGCCCGGAGAATTAACAGCATCTCCCCGGATTTAATTTATTACCCTATGATCCATCCTTGGATCCCAAGGCTCAACAGGCTGCTTCCCGGTTTGCCGAAGGTTTACACGGCCCACGACCCAGTGCTGCACCTGGGGGAGAGGAATTGGTTTTTGCGCCGAGTTCAAAAACAAAGCATCCAACAAGCAAACCGGGTGATCATCCTCAGTCGGGCTTTTGTCCCGACTATGGAAAAGTTGGGTGTGCCCCGCCATAGGATCGATGTGATCCCCCACGGTGAGTTCTCCTTCTACCGGGAAGTGGGCACAGGATCCGGCGGGGAGCACAGGGGGGCTCGGCTTTTATTTTTTGGCCGGATCCATGAATATAAGGGGGTTGGGGTTCTTCTGGAGGCATATCGGGAGATTAAAGCGCAGCTACCCCACGCTGAGCTTGTCATCGCAGGAGAAGGAGATCTGGGGCCATATGGGGATCAGCTGGCGAAGCTAGAGGATGTGGAGGTCAGAAACTATTGGATCGAGGATGAGCAGGTGGCAGCTTTATTTGCAAATGCTGATCTGTTAGTGCTGCCCTATCTTGACGCTTCCCAATCAGGGGTGATCCCAATCGCCTATTCCTTTGCTGTGCCTGTGGTGGCAACTAGCGCCGGGGGACTTGCCGAACAGGTTGAACATGGGCGAACAGGACTTTTAGTTCCTCCAAATAACAGTGGAGCTTTAGCTGAGGCTGTATTGAGCTTGCTCCAAGATCCTCCTCTTAGAGCCAAGCTGGGACAGGCCGGTGGGGAAAAGGCCCAAAGAGAGTGGAGCTGGGATCTTATTGCCCAGAGGGTACTTGCCTCTTGCCAGAGGGCAGCCGGAGACTTCCGGCAGGAGCGAGACAGATGAGGGTTTTAATGTTCGAGCCCACAGGAGGCTATTGGCCCTACACCCACGAGCTTGCAGAAGCTCTTGGAAGTTTTACCCAGGTGGATTTGCTCACGTCGCAAAAGCACAGTGGAGTTTATTCCTATGGCATGCATGCCCTCTTGCGGCCCATGGCAGCGCACCTGAGAGCCCCGGGCAACCCCCTCTTTGGGGTTGCCTGGGCTTGTGAGCCCGGCAGGGCTGGTTATCTATACGGTGAAAGTCCGGAACGGGGGTTG
>ENA-UOOK01003394-UOOK01003394.1-fermentation-metagenome-genome-assembly--contig:-NODE-3394-length-18170-cov-10.933315_pt1 | contig 18170 bp, 17 predicted proteins | sample MGYA00245777_ERZ724023 | MGnify/ENA primary metagenome ERZ724023 (study PRJEB28704, sample SAMN03018312) | fermentation metagenome | biome: anthropogenic terrestrial biome; feature: soil...
TGATTTGGCTTCTCAAGGTTATACAGCTGAAGAAATCCTTAAATACTACTATGGTGATGACATAACCATAGTTGAAAGTACTGAAGCGGGAGAGATTCCGGGAACTTATCCCGGTGAGCCTCTTTCTCAAGGTGATACAGGAATAAGTGTTATCAGACTTCAGAATTATATCAGCAGAATAAACGATACCTTTTCATTAATTCCAAGAGTTGAAATAACAGGTTTTTACGACAAAGGCACAGAAAACGCCGTAAGAGTATTTCAAGAAGTATTTAATTTACCTGTAACAGGTGTTGTGGACTATGATACCTGGTATAGAATCCGTTATATTTTTATTGCTGTTACACATTTAGCTGCTCTGGAATCAGAGGGAGTTTCTTATGAAGAATTTCGGCAGCTTTTTGCCAATATTGTATTGGAAGGCGGCAATCGTCCGATTGTGTCATATATACAATTTTTTCTCAATATTGTATCCCAAAAATACAACACAATAGAGCCTTTTGAGATAGATGGATTTTATGGTCCGGAAACTACAGAGGCAGTAAGGGAATATCAAAATATCATGGGTTTAAATCCTACGGGAATTGTAGACCTGCAAACATTGAATTTATTGTATCAGGATGCATATTCAATTCTTACATCAACACCTGTGGAGGAATTAAGACTGCCTCTTCTCCCTTATGCGGGAGTAAATTTAACTGAAGGTATGGGACCTGAATATCCAAAAATAGTGCTTCTCGAAATAATGCTGAATACAATTTCTGCCGCTAATCCTGAAATAAAGCCTGTTGTAGTCAGCGGCGAATTTGATTCCAATACAACTGCCGCCGTTATTGCCTTCCAAGAGCTGTTTGGATTGCCGGTCACCGGTGTGGTTGATGAAGAAACATGGAATAGATTGAACGAGGTGTATCAGTTGTTTCTTGTTGAAAATGAAACAGGTACATAAGTATAAGCACTGCAAAAAAGCTTACTCCAATACGCATCTCATATTAGTTAAGTTGTGTACATATATATTAAGTAAGTACGAGATTCCGCGGGCTTAAGCCCTCAGACAATGACAATAAAAAGCTTAGGAATCTCCATAGAAAGGTGTGATTTTATGAATAGAAGGAATCGTAACATTCCATATGTGGCTCGAAATAAAATTAAAAAAACTGAAGTACCTGCCAAACTCCCATTATTAAATGAAACTCAAATTAACGGGGATAACTCTATTATGCAAACAGGTTTCGTAAATGTAAGCGTAAACACAGCCTTGGGTGCATTGCCGATTAAAGATGCCGTTGTTACATTGTATGTAACAGACCAGGAAGGGAATGAAGAGGCGTTGTACCACCTCGTTACGGATATCAGCGGAAAGGCTCCTATAATGTCCCTCCCGGTTATATACAACCCTCAAAACCCCTCAGAAAGCCGAGAGTATTTTTTCACTACATATAATTTAAGAATACAGAGAATTGGCTATTATACTCAAAATATTATAGACGTGAGGGTTTTCCCCAACACAACAACCAGGTTTACAGTAACGCTCATACCTATAAAGCAAGACAGTGTCGAGGATGAAGAAGAACGAACTTTAGTAATACCGTCAAGCCCTATTGATGAATCCAATGTGTGAGGTGTTTAAATGAGTGTAACAATGATACAGGAAACATATCCGGAATCACCGCTGCGTATCGGTGATGACAATCAACATGTACTTATTGCAAAAATGTCTTTAAATGCAATATCTGTAAATTACCCTGCCATACCAAGAATTTCACCCGTTAATTCTTTATTTGACGAAAATATGGAAACTGCAGTGAAAGAATTTCAAAATATATTTAATTTTCCGGTAACAGGTATTATAGATATGGCAACTTGGGTTCAGATAGGAACTATATATGCATCTGTAATAAGGCTTGCAGAACTTTCTCCCCGTGGAGTCTTAGTCGGTGATGTTATTGAAGATATTACAGAGACAGAAGAAGGGGTTGAGGTTCTACCTCGAGTTCAAATGGTTCAGTTTTTTTTAAACGTTTTATCGGCTTATTATGATTCCATCCCTGCAGTTGATATTGACGGCATTTTAGGTCCTGAAACAAGGAATGCAATAATTGAGTTTCAAAAAACCATGGGGCTTCCCGCAACAGGTTTAATTGATGAGGAAACATGGACTGCAATGTACAACAGCGTCCTTGGCATTTTGAGGGCACTACCGCCTGCAGCTATTGAGCTGCCCTCCTTACTCTATCCAAATGTATTATTCAGTGAGGGCTCAGAAAGGCCCGGAGTATTCATTATACAGGAGATATTAGCATATATTTCAACTGTAGTTCCGGAAATACCATATGTTCAGCCGGACGGCACATTTGGCCCGGAAACAACGGCTGCAGTAACAGCTTTTCAAAGAGCTTATGGACTTGAGGCAAATGGAATTGTAGATGAAGAAACATGGAACAAAATGATAACCGTTTATCGGCAATTAAGATTTGGTAATACAACATCACCCTCTCCAAATACTGATGCAAGTTAAATATAAGGATGAAAGCAAGGTGATATTATGAGTATATCTGATATAAATGTTGTTTTCCCGGAGGCTCCCCTCCCCCATGTCATTGTGCCTTTTCCTCTTTATATAACCGTGCATTTAGGAGCTCCCGACGACGACCAAGCTCTAAATGTAACGGTTCCTTATTTAGATTATATAAAAAATGTAGCATCCAGTGAATTGTATCCCACATGGCCGAAAGAAGCTTTACGGGCAAATATTCATGCGATTACTTCTGTTGCAATGAATAGAATATTTACGGAATGGTACAGGTCAAGAGGTTATGATTTTGATATTACAAATACCACTCAGTATGACCAGGCTTATGTGCACGAACGAGGTATTTTTGACACTGTTTCCGATATTTCAAATGAAATTTTTAATCAATATATTACAAGAGAAGGACATATTGAGCCGTTATTTGCAGTCTTCTGCGATGGAAGGATTTCTCAGTGTGACGGCATGTATCAATGGGGAAGTGTTGAATTGGCAAATCAGGGCTATACAGCCGAAGAAATTCTTAAGTATTATTATGGTGATGATATAACCTTAGTTGAAAGTACTGCCGCAGTAGAGATTACGGGAACCTATCCCGGCGAGCCTCTTTCTTTAGGAGATTCCGGAATAGATGTTTTTAGAATGCAGCATTCACTAAGTATAATACACGACAATTTTCCTTTAGTTCCCGATGTTGCAATAACGGGGTTTTTTGATGAAAATACAGAAAATGCCGTAAGAATCTTTCAAGAAGCATTCAATCTCCCTGTAACAGGAATTGTGGACAGCGATACATGGTACAAAATACGCTCTATTTATATTGCTGTAACAAGTATAGCCGAGTTAGTAGCAAGAGGACTTACCTTTGAAGAGCTGCAGGAGCTCTATGCTAATATTGTATTGCAGGGAGCCACCTTGCCGATAGTGGCATATATAGAATTTTTTATCAATATTGTATCTCAAAGATATAACACAATAAAACCTGTTGAAATAGACACGTTCTACGGTCCTGAAACTACCGAGGCAGTAAGAGAATTTCAAACTATTATGGGTTTAGCTCCTACCGGAATAATAGACCAGCAAACATTGAATTTGCTGTATCGGGAGGTATATTCAATACTTACAGAAATTCCCCAAGAAGAATTAAGATTGCCTCTGCTTCCCTTTTTGGGAATAAATTTATCTGAAGGTTTGGGGCTTGAATATCCAAGAATACTATTTCTTGAAATAATGCTGAATGCTTTATCTGCCATATATCCTGAAATAAAACCAGTTGAAATTAACGGTGTGTTCGGACCCGAAACAACTGCCGCAGTTATTGCCTTCCAAAATTTGTTTGGACTGCCTGTTACCGGTGTTGTTGATGACGAAACACGGAACGTATTAAGCGAGGCATATCAGTTGTTTCTTGCTGAAAGTGAAACAACCGCATAAATAAAGGAGACCAACTATGATTACTGATTTAAACTATAACACAAATTTAATTATGGTAATTCAAAGCTATCTTATTAACATTAAAGCTCTATATCCTTCATTGCCCTTAATGCTGCAAACGGGAGTATATGACGAAGCAACCCGAAATGCTGTTCTTGTATTTCAGAATATAAAGGGACTTCCCCAAACCGGTTTCGTTGATGTCCCTACATTGAATAAATTAGTCCGTGAAAACCATGAGTTCCGGCGAAAAACTCAAATGCCCGACAGAATTCCGGTCGGCAATTCGGACTTTGCAGATGTGAAAATAAGTGATCAAAAGGATATAGTATATACAATAAAAATTATGCTAAACGGATTTTGGAGAAAATATATCAATTATACTCAATTGGAAGTTACAAACTTATATGATAAAGAAACCGAAGAAACAGTAAGGCTTTTTCAGCAAAGAAGCATGCTTCCCGACACCGGAATAGTAGATATGGACACATGGAATACATTAGTCAAAATATATGACAACTGCAGATTCTTCAGAGAGATGACCTAACCCCATTTTTTAGAGTCTTTTTTATTTAACCTATTGACTTTTCATCTGTTTTTGATAAAATATGCTTAGCACTCAATCATTTCGAGTGCTAACAAATCATTGCGTAATTTAAATGAAAGGAAGATAAAATGGCTAAAAAACAATTTAAATCAGAATCTAAAAGACTTTTGAACTTAATGATTAATTCCATTTACACACACAAGGAAATATTTCTAAGAGAGCTTATTTCGAATGCCAATGACGCAATTGACAAAAGCTACTTTATGTCTTTAAAAGACAAAAACATTGTGTTTAACAAAGATGACTTCTATATAAGAATTACACCAAATGAAGAAGAAAGAACATTAACCGTATCTGATACGGGAATCGGTATGTCAAAGGATGAGCTTGACTCAAATCTCGGTATCATCGCAAAAAGCGGCTCCTTTGATTTTAAAGAAAACAATGAAATAAAAGAAGACGTTGATATAATCGGACAATTTGGCGTTGGATTTTATTCTGCATTCATGGTTTCAGAAAAGGTAACTGTTATAAGCAAAAAAGCAGGTTCCGAGGAAGCTTTTAAATGGGAATCCACAGGAGCAGACGGATATACAATCACACCCTGTGAAAAGGACAAGATTGGAACTGACATAATCATGAAGCTCAAACCAAGCACAGATGATGAAGATTATGATGAGTTCCTAGATGCTTACAACATTAAGTCCTTAGTAAAGAAATATTCCGATTTCATCAAATATCCCATTAAAATGATGATGAAAAAAAGAAAGCTTAAAGAAGGAACAAAAAATGAATACGAAGAATATTTCGAAGATGAAATATTAAACAGTATGGTCCCCATATGGAGAAAAAACAAAAGTGAGCTTAAAGATGAAGATTATGAAAACTTCTATATGGAAAAACATTTCGGCTATGAAAAGCCTTTGAAATACACTCATATAAGTGTGGAAGGCATAGTCAGCTACAATGCAATCCTGTACATACCTGCACGAGCACCTTTTGATTTCTATACAAAGGAATTCGAAAAAGGTCTTGAGCTTTATTCAAACGGTGTAATGATTATGAAAAAATGCGGCGAGCTGTTGCCTGATTATTTCGGCTTTGTGCAGGGATTGGTTGATTCGCCTGATTTTTCTCTTAATATTTCAAGAGAAGTACTGCAGCATGACAAGCAGCTTCAATTTATTGCCAAGAAACTCAAGGAAAAAATTAAAAGCGAGCTTTTGACTATGCTGAAAGATGAAAGAGAAACCTACGAAAAATTCTTTCAAAATTTCGGACGAACTTTGAAATACGGCTTATACAGTGAATGGGGCTCAAACAAAGAAACCCTACAGGAGCTTGTAATGTTTTATTCATCTCATGAGAAGAAGCTTGTAACTCTTGATGAATATACAGCCCGAATGAAGGAAGACCAAAAGTATATATATTATGCAGCAGGAGAAAGCGTTGATAAATTGTCAAAGCTTCCGCAAGCAGAGCTTGTTTCGGACAAAGGATATGAAATTCTTTACTTTATTGATGAAATAGATGAATTTGCAATAAAGGTTTTGTTAAATTACAAAGAAAAGGAATTTAAGAATATTTCAAGTTCCGACCTTGATATTAAGACGGAAGATGATAACGCTGATACTAGTGAAGAAAATAAGGAGCTGTTTTCTTTCATGAAGGAATCTTTAGGTGATAAGGTTAAGGAAGTGAGAGCTTCAAAAAGACTCAAAACTCATCCGGTATGCCTTGCTACTGAAGGAGAAGTATCAATAGAAATGGAAAAGGTGTTAAATGCAATGCCGGATAATCCTGCAGACATTCATGCGGAGAAAATTCTTGAAATTAACACTAACCACCCAATTTTTGAAAAGTTGAAAGACTCTTATGACAACGACAAGGAAAGACTTAAGAAACTTTCAAGCGTATTATATAATCAGGCAATGCTTATTGAAGGGCTTACAATTGAAGATCCTGTACAATATGCAAATGATGTGTATGAGTTGATTTAAAGGAAGAGGGACACACCTCCCTTATTAGGGAGAGTCTTTGCTGGCAGGAGGAATGTCCCTGTGCTTGTATGGGGACACACCTCCTTATTTAGGGATAGTCTCTGATTGTGGAGGAATGTCCCCAAATTGGAAGGGACACACCTAAAAACAGCCGCGGGGACGATTCCCGCGGCTTCTTTTTATTGGAAGTATTCTTCCAATGTGAGTCCTGATTCATATACCTCTTCTGACAGCTCAATACCTAAGTATCTTATATGCCATGGCTCATATGAATAACCTGTTATTTCTTCCTTCCCCTTAGGATATCTGATTATATATCCGAAACGATGAGCATTTTCCGAAACCCATTTTCCTTCATCTGTTTCGCCAAATGTGGTATCTAATTTGTAATTTAAGGCTTCGCACGTAATATCTATGGAAAGACCTGTCTGATGTTCGCTTTGACCCGGTTTGGCACTGTATTTATCAGCAGCTTGCTGACCGTAGCTATTAACATATGATGAATACAATGATGTCTGAGTATTATATGACCTGTAGCCTGACCGTGCACACAGTACATAACCTGCTTCTTCCTTTGCAGCCTCAAACAATTCTTTTAATGCTTCATATGCATCATTCCTTAACTGATTTACCTCCGGGTTTAAAAGCACTGTAGGTACTTCGCTGAGTGTTACCAAGTCCTCAGGTATATAGGTATCAGGCAGATTTCTTCTTCTATTGACCAGTACATCTATTTTTTCCGGGTTTTCGATTATGATGCTATTTTCAGCTTCCTCCGGCAATTGTTCCTGTTCCGGTTTTTCGGGTTGTACAGGCTCCTCCGGCTCTTCTTCCTCCGGCTCATTTTCCGGCTCTATCGAAGTCTCTTCTTCCTGTTCATTATGATTGTTTACAGATTCCTCCTCCTTATTATCTTTGGGAGGTAAATCATTATTTAATTTTTCTTTTATCAGTAATACTCCAAATAAAATAAAAATTAAAGCAGTGGCAACAATTATAATTTTTTTTATCTTGCGTTTATTTTTTCTATTCATTGTCTTCTCCTTAAGTGCTTATGAGTTTCATCAGGTAAAGCCCTCAGAATGACGGGCGTTGTCTTCTTGAGACCCCAATTCTTAGTCAATCTTCTTCCACATTATCAACGCATCTTCAACAGGTTTAAAATAGTATCTTGGTCTCTTCCCTACAGCAACAAACCCGAACTTTCTGTATAAATTAATTGCCGGCTCATTTGATACCCTTACTTCAAGGGTCATGGCAGAAATTTCTGAGCATCTGCATATTTCAATCATCTTTTTAATGAGCAAGCCTGCTATTCCTTTGTTTCTGTATTCAGGCAAGACAGCAACATTGGTTATATGACATTCATCAATAATTCTCCACATTCCCATATAAGCTGCAATCTTTCCCGAAACTTCGGCAACTTGATAATACGCCAATTCATTTTTTAATTCATTTTCAAAGGATGCTTTAGACCAGGGCAGTGAAAAACAAATTCTTTCAATATTCATTATTTGGTCTATGTCTTTAGGAAGCATTCCTCGAATTATTACCTCCCCCATATACACCTCTTACTTTCTGTTCCTTTCTGCTTGAGATAACCGCAAATATTGCGGCTTAAATTCCTCTGCCGAGACGGTATCCCCCCGAACCGCCATTTTATAGGCAATAAAGACAAGCGTTGACGCTTTAAGGTAATTAAAAACTTCCGGTGCAAAATATGCTTTTCTGTTTAAACCATTTTCAATTCTTTGCCTGTAATTTACTGAGCCGTCACCGTTAAAAATCACAGACTCCTTATACTTATTTAAAATTTCAATCAATTCATCAATATTGCATGGAAATTGTTCCAATACTTCCTTGCATTCACCATTTTCCCATTTATATATGCCGGTATATACTCTTCCGGCTTTGGCATCCATTACAGGTACAATTAATTTATGCTCATCATAAACATTGGCTGCCAATGACTTCATAGTAGGAACACTTACAATCCTAATATCTGCAGCAAATGCCAAGCTTTTTACAATTGCAGCTCCTATTCTTAACCCGGTATAGGAGCCGGGACCTTGGGAAACTGCAATAACATCAATATCGCTGAGTTTAAGTCCTAATTCCTGCATCAATTCTTCGATTAAGGGCATAAGTTTTTCCGAATGAGTTTTTTTATGTTTTAATGTGTATTCTCCTAAAATATTTTCATCATCAGCCACTGCACAGGAAGCTGCTACAGATGCCGATTCAATTGACAGTATTTTCATTGGTTAACTCCGATACTAATTTTTCAAAAATAAGTCCTTTTCCTTCAATGTTTATTTCTCTTTTTTCATCATCAATTCTTTTAATTTCAATATTTATTCTTTCCTCCGGAAGTATTCCTTCGACAAGATTAGCCCACTCTATTACGGTAACCCCCTCAGAATATATATATTCATCGTAGCCTAAATCATACATATCATCATCCGAGCCAATACGGTAAACATCCATGTGATAAAAAGGAAGTCGTCCTTCATACTCTTTAATGATTGTAAATGTAGGGCTTACAATATGCTCCTTCACACCGAATTCCTCGGCTATAAACCGGGTAAGAGAGGTTTTGCCGACCCCTAATTCTCCGTCTAAGCAAATTACAGTGCCTTTTTCAATATATTTTGCTATTAACTTTCCTAACTTTTCAGTATCTTTTAAATTGTTTGCTATTATTTTCATATAAATCCTTGCTTTATTATTGTTGCTCTTTGCGGGTTAATTATAACATTGCTATTATACATTCATATATTCAAAAAATCAAGAAATAAAGATGCCCTAACCCTATTTTTCCGACCGAAGGGAGAGAAAAATAGCGGTAGGTCATTCGCAACGAGCGCCAGTTTTGTGTGACCAGAGGGAGCAGACAAAAATGTGCAGCGAGACTGCGAGATGCCCTAACCCTATTTTTCATCCCATCTTTTAAACCCAAGACTTAAGAGCTCAGGATAAGCGATTGAAAGAGCTCAGGATAAGCGATTGAAAAATTTATTGAACAATATATTTACACGTGCTATAATACTATGAGCTTTACCCAAATAATAAACAAAATCAAGAAATTTCATTTCAACTGTGGTAATTACAAAAAAAATGAATAATATAAAATAAAATAAATGAATATCCAAGGAGACTATAATGAAATATAACTTCAATCATATATATTTTATCGGAATTGGCGGAATAAGCATGAGTGCATTAGCTGAAATAATGCTTGAGGAAGGAATCAAGGTGTCAGGCTCTGACAGAAGCGATTCCAAAATAATAAGAAAGCTTCAAACTTCAGGCGCAGATATTTACTTAAAACATGACAGCAAAAACATAAGTGATGATATTGACTTAGTAGTGTATACATCTGCAATCGCAGATGACAATTCTGAACTTTTAAGAGCAAAAGAATTAAATATTAAAATAATGGGCAGGGCGGAATTTCTTGGTTTCGTAATGAAAAATTATAACCATGCAATATGTGTTTCCGGCACTCATGGCAAGACAACTACTACCGGGATGCTTTCATCCATTTTGATTGAAACTGATTTAGCTCCCACTATTTTCATAGGGGGAGAAATGGATTCCTTGGGCGGAAATTTGCTTCACGGCTCATACGAACTTCTCTTGACCGAAGCTTGTGAATATAAAAGAAACTTCCTGAAATTCAACCCTACAATGGAAGTAGTACTGAATATTGAAGAAGACCACCTTGATTATTACACAGATTTAAATGATATTGAAAGAGCATTTGTGGAATATGCAGAAAAGCTGCCTTCTGACGGGTATTTAATTGTCAATGAATCATACAGGCATTTGTTCGAGAATGTAAAATGCAATATTGTAACCTTTGGCCTTGATAAAGGCGATTATTATGCACAAAATATCGAACTTATCCCTGAGCCTTCATATACCCTGATGCACGGGGATGAAAAAGTCGCTGAAATTAAATTGAAAGTATACGGCGAACATAATATTTTAAATTCATTGGCTGCCTGTGCTGCATGCCTGTCTTTATGCATTAAGACTGAAACTGTTGTCAAGGGTTTGTTAAATTTTAAAGGCACCCACAGAAGATATGAATATAAAGGCAGATTAAACGAAGCAACTGTTATTGACGATTATGCTCATCATCCTTCAGAAATGAAAGCAACTTTAAAAACCGCACGTTCCCTTGCCGAGGGTAAAATAATTACTGTTTTCCAGCCCCATACCTACACAAGAACAATAAAACTGTTAGATGGATTTGCTGAAGCTTTGTCAATGTCTGACGAGGTGATTCTTGTAGATATTTATGCTGCAAGAGAAATAAACACCGGTGTAATTCATTCAAAGGATATTATAAATAAAATGAAGAATTATTCAAAAGATGCGCTCTATGCAGGAAGCTTCCAGGAAGCTGCGGATATTGTAAGCTCAATAGCAAAAAAGGGTGATATAATTATCACCATGGGGGCAGGAAATGTAGTCGATATAGCGGAGCTGCTGCTGGGTTAGGTCATCTTTCTCTGTTTGTGAGATATTTTGCCAGTTCAATAAGGTATTTAGCTTTATTGCCGAATACACTCAGGCTTTTTATTGCTTCTTCAGTGAAATCCACCACATCTTTTCTTGCTTCATCTATACTTTTAAATGTAATGTATGTTATTTTATTGTTTGCAGCATCACTTCCGATTGCCTTGCCTAATTTTTCCTGAGTGCTTGTAATATCCAAAATATCATCTTCTATTTGAAATGCAATGCCAATTTTTTCAGCGTATATTTCGAGAGCCTTTATTTCTTCTTGGGATGCTCCTGCTAATGTTGCACCTGCAGTTACACTGCTTTTAATGATAGCTCCTGTTTTTAATGAATACATATATTTCAGTTCTTCAATGGTGCTGATTTTAACTTCTCCATCTATATCTATTACCTGTCCCCCAATCATTCCTTCAGTACCGGAGGAGCCGGCAATTATCTTAAGTGCCTTTATTGCATTTTGGTTGTTTAAATTAATTGCAGCCGCCAATCCAATTTCGAAGGCCTTATTAAGCAGTCCGTCACCTGCAAGTATTGCTGTTGCTTCACCAAACTTTTTATGATTTGACAATCTGCCTCTTCGATAATCATCATTGTCCATGGCGGGCAAGTCATCATGAATCAATGAATATGTATGAATCATTTCCATTGCACAGGCAAATGGTATTGCTTCTTTCAACTCATCCTTGAAAAGTTCATAGGCACTTAGTAAAAGTATAGGTCTGAGTCTCTTCCCTCCCGATAAAAGGCTGTAATTCATTGCTTCGTATACTATTTTTTGAGGGACTTCTTTTGTTTCAATAATCTGCCCTAAATATTCATCAACAATATTTGCTTTTTCTATAAACCATGTTTTAAATTCCATATTGCTCATCCTTTGTTCAGATTTTATAAAATACTTCGTTACATTCAGTATGACAGGGCTTTGATTTTTATTATAGCATATATAAATAATTTGTAAAAGCGAATGAAGGCATAAAAACAGATAAGCTGTCCTTTTTTATCTGAATCAATAATAAATTGACTATAATTTCCATGTCGTATATAATATATCTAAGGGGGAAAGCGTATCCATAAGCTTTAATCCATGTTATTTAATCTGCATAAAAGCAGATATAATATAGTAAATTAAATACAATCAATCTGGAGGGATTTTAATGAGAATGAGGAAACTACTGCCACTGTTTTTATTATTAATGATGGCTGCCGTTATTATTACAGGATGTACACAGTCAAGTCAAACTGCAGCGCCACAGGCTGATATTGAGCCGCCTGCCGATGATGAGCCGCCGGCTGATGAACCAAAGGGTGAACAAATATTAAGGTATGGCGCATCAGGATTTAATGGAATATTTAATCCGATTATGTTTGAAAATATATATGATGGTTATATTTCAAACATTATATTTGAAAAGTTAATAACACACACTCCTGAAGCAGAATTTGTTCCGGCAATTGCTGAATGGAGCTTATCGGAGGATAACTTAACTTATACATTTACATTAAAAGATGGAATAAAATTCTCTGATGGCACTGATTTAACCGCAAAAGATGTAGCTTTTACATATATGACCATTGCTCATCCGAGTTACGATGGACCGAATGCACATGCCGTAAGCAATTTAGAAGGCTATGAAGAATATCACGGCAAAGAGACAGAAACATTTGAAGGAATTCAAGTAATTGACGAAAAAAACATATCCTTTACATTTAAGGATGGCATGGCTGCACCTGCAAATATTGAATGCTTTGATTACGGTATAATGCCCTCAGACTACTATGCATTTGAAACTTGGGAGGATTTCTTGGCATTAATTGATAAGCCGATGGGTTCAGGCATAATGACATTGGATAGCTATGAGCCGAAACAATTTATATTATTGAAGAATAATACAAATTATTGGGATCCTGAAAATGGGGCACAAATTGACGGTGTATTGATTAATGAGGTTCCTGATGAAAGTATATTGTCTGCTTTACAGGCAGGTCAAATAGACTTCGCCCAGATTTCATCAAGTGCCGAGAACTTAGAAGCAGCAAAGGCTATGGATAATATCAATATTTCAAACTATATTGGAAACGGCTATACATTCATGTGCTTTAACACAACAAAGCCTTCTTTAGGAGATGTGCGGGTTAGACAAGCTCTTATGCATGCACTTGACAGAGAATCATTTATAAAAGTTCAATATGGTGAAGGCTTGGGAGCAGTTGGTATGGTTCCTATATCTCCTGCATCATGGGCATTCCCCGATATATCAGAGTTAAATCCATATTCATTTGATATGGAAAAAGCAGCACAGCTTATGGATGAAGCGGGATGGTTAATGGGTCCGGATGGATACAGATATAAGGACAACCAAAAATTAACTCTTAGCTGGTTGATTTACACAGAAGCCGCCTGGCCGGGAACATTATCCGGAATGGCTGCAGATACATGGAAACAATTGGGTGTGGATCTTTCTATAGAATTAATGGACGGCAACTCTGTTATTGCTCGTACCATGGGTCCCGAGCCGGGTAAAAAAGATTTTGATATTTACGCATTGGGCTTCTCATTGGAAATAGACCCTGACCCTACAGGTTTTTTGTTTGATGATGATGCTTGTGTGGCAGGCGGTTTTAATGCATCAGGTTACAAGAACTCAGAAGCAATGGACCTTGTAAGAGCAGGAAAGATAGAATTTGATATGGAAAAACGTGCAGAAATTTATAAAGAATGGGCTAAAATTATGAATGAAGAAATTCCTCATGTAATTATAGCTTACAGAAGTGAAATTTGGGGAATTAACAAAAGAGTAAATGATATGCTTATTGACACATATGCAACATGGGATCTATCATTGAAGAATGTAACCTTGGATTAACATAGGGGCAGGCAACGTCTGCCCTTATTTATCTGCATTAAAAAGAATATCATTATGAAAAAGGTGATTTTATGAGAAACTATATTTTGAGACGAATTGTTCAAATAATTCCGGTTTTCTTAGGAATTATATTTATATTATTTTTTATATTTGAACAAGCACCGGGAACTCCGGTTTCAAATATGATGCATCCAAGAATGACTCCCGAGCAAAAGGCAGAATTGGAGGAAAAGTTAGGTTTGGATATTCCATGGTATAAAAGATTCATCAACTATATAAAAGAGGCAGCCCAGGGCAATTTAGGCTATTCAAACACCCACAAGAAACCTGTTGCCGAAGTTATCAAAGATTATTCGGGACCTACATTGCTGCTTGCCTCAGTATCTTTGATCATTTCTATTTCAGTCGGTATTCCCGCAGGTATAGTAAGTGCCGCAAAACAATACTCCATAACAGACAATTTGTTGACAGTGGTGTCATTAATCGGAATAAGCATACCGTCGTTTTTCTTTGGACTTTTGTTATTGAAAGCTTTTGCAGTAGATATACAGCTATTTCCACTGTTCGGACTGAAAGACCCGTTGTTAATGTCTGACAATATTTTTGATAAAATAAAAGATGTTGCATGGCATTTAGTTTTACCAAGCATTGTGCTATGTTTAAACTCTACTGCGAGCTTTATGCGCTACACCCGTTCAAGCATGCTTGAAGTTATTAATCAGGATTACATAAGGACTGCAAGGGCCAAAGGGCTGAAAGAAAAAACCATCATATACCGGCATGCATTTAGAAACGGAATGCTCCCCATTATTACATTGCTCAGTTTTTGGATACCTTTACTTTTATCGGGAGCGGTAGTAACTGAAAGTATTTTCTCATTGCCCGGCCTTGGGAAAATATCTGTCGAAGCTGCAATGGCAAGAAACTATCCTTTAATTCTCGGTATAAATTCAATGCTTGCAATTCTTACATTAATCAGCTCTTTAGTTGCAGACATACTGTATGCTGCTGCAGATCCAAGAATAAGATACGATTAAGGCAGATACTATGGTTAAAGAAAAAATTAAAGAAAATAAAACTAATAATATAGCTCAATCATATTGGGGAGAAGTTTTTTTCAGGCTCAAGAAAAACAGAATGGCAATGTTGTGTCTTTACATTCTTCTTGTAATAATTCTTCTATGCATAATCATTCCAATAATTTCACCCTATGAAATTCAAACCACAAACATGGAAGTTAAAGATCAAAAACCTAATTTGCAGCACTTTTTAGGCACAGATTTAATAGGAAGAGACCTTTTTACCAGACTGTTTTATGCAGGTAGAATATCTCTTGGCATTGCACTTGCAGTTGTGGCAGTTGAATGTGTCTTAGGTGTTGTTTTGGGCGGCATCTCCGGTTTTTACGGCGGAATAATTGATGCAATAATAATGCGTATTGCTGAAATGTTTATGTCATTTCCTTTTATGATAATATGTATTACCTTTGCAGCGGTATTTGGAAACAGTATACATAATTTAATTTTTGTTTTAGCTGTACTGAACTGGCCAAACATAGCACGCATCGTAAGAGGACAAATACTTATTCTCCGTGAAATGGAATATATGGAGGCTTGTGAAGCTCTTGGCATAAGCGATATAAGAAGAATATTCAAACACCTTCTGCCTAATGTATCAGCCTATATAATTGTTTATGCAACCCTTGGAATGGCAAGTGTAATATTAGTAGAGACTTCTTTAAGTTTCTTGGGTTTAGGTGTTTCCCCGCCTACCCCTACCTGGGGGAATATGATTCAGGAAGCAAGAAATATGCTGATAATCCAACAGAGATGGTGGTACTGGGTTCCACCGGGAATAATTATTTTCATATCTGTTATGTGTTTTAATATATTGGGCGACGGTATCCGCGATGCTATAGACCCTAAGATGAAGAGGTAGTGATGAGCAAAGAATTACTGAAAGTCAATAACCTGAAAACTTATTTTTATTCAGACAGAGGTATTGTAAAGGCAGTGGATGATGTAAGCTTTTACGTTAATGAAGGTGAAACTTTAGGTGTGGTCGGCGAATCAGGATGCGGAAAAAGCATTGCCTGCATGTCTTTGGTACGCTTGGTGGAAACACCGCCCGGTAAATACGCGGGAGGTGAAATACTTTTTAACGGCGAAGACATGCTTAAGGTTTCAGATGCAAGAATAAGACAAATAAGAGGAAATTATATATCTTTTATTTTTCAGGAACCTATGACTTCATTAAATCCTGTTTTTAAAATAGGTAGACAAATAAGCGAGGCTTTGATTTTGCATAAAGGAATGTCAAAAGATGAAGCTTATAAGGAAAGTATTCGAATGTTGGAGCTTGTAAAAATTCCAAACCCTGAAAGAGCGGTTGATGACTATCCCTTTGCGTTATCGGGAGGTATGAGGCAAAGGGCAATGATTGCCATGGCACTTGCATGTGAGCCTAAACTGTTAATAGCTGACGAGCCTACTACCGCTTTGGATGTTACCATTCAGGCGCAGATTTTGGAGCTGATGAATGAGCTTAAAGAAAAAACCAATGCTTCAATTATTTTTATAACTCATGATCTTGGAGTAATTGCAGAAATGAGCGACCGTGTAATGGTTATGTATGCAGGCAAGGTTGTAGAAACAGCTTCAACAATCGAAATATTTAAAAACCCAAGACACCCCTATACTATTGGACTTATCAGCTCAAAACCGGATATGTCAACAGAAAGCACAAGACTTAATGTAATCCCCGGCAATGTGCCTGATTTAATCAATCTTCCGTCCGGATGCCCTTTCCATCCAAGATGTGATAAAGCAATGGATATATGCAAAAGACAATTTCCTGCTGCAAAATCATTGGATGAAGAGCATAAAATTTCATGCCATCTTTACAGCAGTGAGGTGGAAATGCAATGAGCGAATATTTGGTAACAGTAAATAATTTAAAAAAGTATTTTCCCGTAAAAACAGGGCTTTTAAAACACACAACCGGAAATGTAAAAGCTGTAGACGGAATATCCTTCAATATTAAAAAAGGTCAGATTCTTGGAATAGTAGGAGAATCAGGCTGCGGTAAATCCACATTGGGAAGAACCATCTTACGGTTATTATTACCTACCGAAGGTGAGGTATTTTACGAAAGCAAAAGTGTTTTTCACATGAGCAAAAAAGAAATGAACAAAATGCGAACCAAAATGCAAATTATATTTCAGGACCCTTATTCATCATTGAATCCAAAGCTTCCTGTTTATGATATAGTAGGCGAAGCAATGCTTCAGCATAAGATAGCAAAGAATAAAAAGGAAATGAAAGAAAAAGTAATCGAAATTATTTCAAAATGCGGATTATATCCGGAACAGGCGGATAGGTACCCTCATCAGTTTTCGGGAGGGCAGCGTCAGCGTATTTGCATAGCAAGAGCATTAGCTGTTAATCCTGACTTTGTAGTTTGCGATGAAGCAGTTTCTGCATTGGATGTTTCCATACAATCCCAAATTTTAAATCTGTTAAAAGACGCACAGGAAGATTTTGGACTTACTTATATGTTTATATCTCATGACTTGTCGGTAGTTAAATTTATAAGTGATGAGGTAGCGGTTATGTATCTTGGTCAGATAGTTGAAAAGGCAGGTAAAAAACAAATATTTTCAAAACCTCTCCACCCATATACAGAAGCTTTATTGTCTGCTGCCCCTTTATTTGACCCTTCACTTAAACGAAACGGAAAAAGAATAATATTGAAGGGCGATATTCCATCACCGTCAGCTCCTCCCAAAGGATGCCGTTTCCATACACGATGTCCTTATGTAAAAAGCGTATGCAAGGAAGAAATACCTGTATACAAAGAAATATACACCGGGCACTTTGCAATGTGTCACAAGGTAAATGGAGTATTTTAATGTTTTATAGAAAAAATCGAGTTGAGGAAGATTTAAAAAGAATCCGGGAAGCTTGCCTGCCCAAACGTGAAGAAATAAATAACAACGAGGAGCATTCAGATGACCTTGGTTTGGAAAAGGGTGACATCCTTGCAATGGTATTGGCTGTTATGTCACTGATACTGCCTTATTTAATTGCTTTTTTGGGAATTATGGGTGCCGTTTTGTTGTTGATGAAGTTTTATTGGAGTTAAAATAAAAATCGGGATTTCTCCCGATTTTTATTTTACCGCTGCTTATATTCTTTGAACGTTAGCCGCTTGGTCTCCTCTGTTTCCTTGAGTAACGTCAAAACTTACTTTTTGACCTTCTT
>ENA-UOOK01003397-UOOK01003397.1-fermentation-metagenome-genome-assembly--contig:-NODE-3397-length-18159-cov-20.209070_pt1 | contig 18159 bp, 17 predicted proteins | sample MGYA00245777_ERZ724023 | MGnify/ENA primary metagenome ERZ724023 (study PRJEB28704, sample SAMN03018312) | fermentation metagenome | biome: anthropogenic terrestrial biome; feature: soil...
GCTTCGCAAGTTATTAATTATTTCTCATTTTCAGAGAAAATCCTAACTTTGCAAAAGATGAAACATCATCATAAATAGCATTGAGTTCCTCTTCCTGTTTATCGGTAAGCGTCTTGCTTACGTTTTTAAGATGTTCCTGCTGAATGTTTAGTGGATAAAACTCATCAGCTTTGGTCAGAATCGCATCGATATGAGCCGGATTGGTACCTTTAGCTTCAATTTCGGCGCGCATCTCGGGTGAAAGCCCTTTTTTGAAGGTTTGGAGCATTTGCGAAAATTCCTCGTCGTCGAGGCGATCCAGACGGATAAAACGTCCTCCGCTCATAAGCCCTAATGATGTCAGGATATTATTTCTCTGGGGTTTGATGGAACTGAAATCCTCTTTGACCTGCGCTTTAAATTTACCTAAATGAATCAAAGCCTCAGCACGCGCTTTATTTACATCTTCAGTTCTCCTGTGTAATTCATCTGCGTTGTCGATACCGAGTATTTCTTTGATAGCCTTGTCTATCCTTGTTTTCTGGTTGGGGAGAAACGGGTCTTCCCAAGCCGGGCGTTCGGTTACTAAGAAGTCTTTCACTTCTATTCCATTGTCGATAATGGTTGCCGAAGCGGTCAACATGTTAACCGCACTGGTTGAAAAATGTCTTGCTATAGGCATTGTTTTTAGATTTTAAAAATGAATAATTCCGTTTTACTTTTTACTTTAAAAAAGTTCAGTTGAAACAATCGGCAAAAAAAAGAGTTTCGAAAAAATGTAGAAATTGTTGCATTTTTATATTTGGTTAACGGTGAAGGGAGCTTTTTAAACCTTGTTGCACATTCAATTAAATGAAGAGATATTGCGTGCGGCGGATGAAATGGAAGAAGACTTGATAAAAAATGAAATCATTCCGCGTCTTTCAGAAAGTATTGAGCCTATCATTACCAAAATAGAACGACCAATCGTCCTGGTTGTAGATTACATTCCAGATGAACAATTATCGGTTCGCCTCACTCGTAAGAGAGTGATCACAGACGAACAGGAAACGAAGAAATACGAATTGATAACCAAACCGAAGGAACCGAAAACCGGAAAGAGTATCAGTTCGTCACCGAAAAGTAAGAAGACCAAACTCGCAGTTACATTTCCTGATGGAACACACATTGAACATCATTATGCTTATGAGACGCTTTTAGCTACGATCGAATAAATAGGACCTGAGCGGGTGGCATCACTGAATATAAAATGGCTGGGGCTTCCTTTAGTTTCAAAACAAAAAGATGATTTCTATAATCAACATGAAATATCCGGGGATTGGTTGGTCGTTACTCATTCGGCAACTATCACTAAACGTCAACAGTTAGAGAAAATTTCCAAGCAGTTAAATTTAGGCCTGAAGATAGTTATTGTCGATTAGGAGTTTGTCGATGTTTCGGTTCAAAGCAACCGTTTGCAAGTTTATCATCAACCCCGGATGGTAGCGGTTCATATCGGCAGTTGCGGGAAGCATCAATGTATGGTGAATATCGAGCGCTATCTCTATACTTTCCGTCGAAATCCGAGAGCTTTACCCTGGCTGTATACTGATAGATCGGAATTATATTTTATATGTTTTCCGCGACAAATAATGTCACATGGGTAATATAAAACATGAAAATATCACGATTCTATCAGGGGCGATTCTCTCGGAGATGAATACTAAAGGTCGCAATTGGTTTACACTGGGTGATGCTACTAAAGCTTTCTCTGATTTGTCTGCAGAAAATTACCTAAACTCATAGCAATAATGGTTGATGATGCTTTATTATTGCCTCGTATGTATAGGCTTCTATGTTTATTATTTCCCTTTCTCATTTTTTTATTCGCAAAATCTGTTTGTTATTTGCTTTAAAATTGTAATTTAGCAAAATCAAAACGGCTTTTGCTCACGTAAGCTACCGTTCGAGGCTCTACGGTTTCTATTCCGCCTCTTCGGCAAACGCCCACCCGTTAAGCGACAGCAGTGGACAACGCAAAGCGCAACAATCACAGTAGATAGACTATTTCAAAGGACATAAAATAAAAACAAGATGAAACCCCATTTTCTAAGACAAAGTATTTTGACAAAAACACTAATGATAATTAGTGTTTTAATAATCTTCATCTTTTCTTCTTGTAATAAAGAAGAAATAAAAATAGATGATAATAATGAAACAGCAATGAACGACAACTACTATGTAAAGTATGTTATTTCTAGTAGTTATCCGAGAATTTTTAGCAATTGGTCGGTTACTACACCACAAGGAAATTACACCAAAAATAATTACCAAACAAGACATTGGGAAGAAACATACGGTCCTGTAAAAAAAGGATTTAATTGTAAGGTTCAAGTTGAAAATGGAGAACCAACAGTTGCAATATATGTTGCAAAAAATCAAGAACCGTTTGCTTTGAAAACGACTAGAACAGGTCAATCAGCTTCATATATTATAGATTTTTAAAATCTAGATAAGACAAATACCGATTCAACATACTATTGTTTAAGGTTGGTCAGTTCCTGCTAGTTGTCGAGCTATGATTTGACTGCATAGCCATACTTGCTTTCCCATTTGGCTGCAAAGTCATTCAGGGCGGCTTCTGTCGCCTCCCTGGGGATGATCATATATTCGCTTCATATCGACGGAAAACACCTTCCTGTCCCTACAGACCACATAGCGGCAGCCGTTGCGTATTTCGTGGATCACGCATATCTGGACTTCAACCCTCCAATTACCAACTTACACAGTTAAGGGATACTCCCGGGAAAAAATATTAAAATTGTTCTAAGGTCTCAGTAAATTCTTCGAACCTCTTTAACGCATTAATTACTGAATAATGACTTTGCTTGCCAAATTCAGCTTCTTGCCCATTAATATCATACTTTTTGACATATAAATTAATGTTTTGTGCTAATGTTTCTTCAGATATATTTTCTCTGTTACAAACTTGACGAACACGGTTAACATAATCATACACCGTTGAAGGATTTCCTGACGGTGTTGTTAATTTATAGCCTTTTTCAATTAGATATTTCTTGAATTTGTCTAGCATAACTATGAATTTTTTATATATGAATTACATCTTGATGAGTTCTAAATTAAATAGGCGGCTTATTTATGTATGTCTCCGGCTTAGATATTCCGATTATATTCACTTATTTGTTAAAGTGCTCATTTTTGACAGAATTACTTCTTTTTTATCGAACTCTCTCCATTTTTTAGCTCTCTCTTTTTGGACGTAGGGGAGCACTTTATAGGTATTTGTGATATAATATGGAATTGAAAACAGATTGTCAACAGCATCCTCCCTTTACACTTGTCTTTTTCGTGCAGGATTGAGGCGTTTTCTGATGATTATTGGTAAAATGATCTTTAGATTTGCAGAGTAAATCTTCCATTTCCGAGGCGCTTAAACCATGGCGAACTAATTCATCCGGAAATTCATTCAAAGAAATAATTTTTTCCCATTTATCTTATTACCAAGCAATTCTCTTGCACCTTTTCTCGTTCCGGCATGCATATAAACGTTTTCAATATTGAGTTTTAAATATGCCGCTATCCGAGTGGAAATATCGTAATAGGCTAACTCGCCTACTCCTGCTAATCTTACACTTAAAATGATAGATAGGAGCTTGTCAAAAGACTTAGCAAGAGAAATCTCTTCCTCTTTTGTTTTTAGCAACTCTGCAAAAATATTTAGTGTCAACCGCCCAATACGTCTCTGGTGACTATGGATTTTGTTTTGAGCATTAATTGATTTCGCTGCCACTTCAATAGCATCAACTAACGATTTTTGTTGTTTACAGAAGTCGATATATCTATCAGGGTATTGCTTTTTGTTTGCTTTATATTTTGAGACAATATTCTCAAAATCTATCTTCTCTTTCACTTTATTCATACCATTGCTTTTTTCTTGATTCACATTAAGATTCTACTAAAGAAAGTTCATTAATAATTAAAGACATCTATCGTTTCACCATCTCCTTAAAGAATTAGCAAATATAACAATTTTAAATAAGGTATCTACACTGTTTCATAACTACCTTTTGCATAAAATAAATCATGTTGTAGTCTATCATAATAACTACAAATTGCATTTTGAATTTTGAGAGTAATTTTTTCTCTTATAATGACCTCTGATGGTTTTATATAACCATATCTTTCTGAAAAAAGTCCCCTTAAATTTTGCTTTATTCCATTAATGAATTTACCAATTCCCCAAATAGTAGAATCTTCTCGCTATTCGATTTATTGAATAGTAAGTGTTCAAAGTCCTTTTGCTTCTTCTTCAAATCTATTGTTTTCAAGAGTTCGGTTGTAACCTGCTTGAATTCACGCAAATTATGTACTCCGCAACGTTTTGATAGAAAATCATAATCCGGTTTAGACTGTGCCAACAAAAACATCAGGTCATAAAAATCACGTCCTTTAGCGCGAGCTAACATGGCTGCAATTTTCATACTACACAATACTCCATCAGAAGGAACAGGAAACGGGAAAAAAAATCCGCACCCTTTGATATTTCTGATAACCGGAGGATAAACAATCCCTTGGTCTTGGCTTTCGACCTTTATTAAAAAGCGTTCTTCCTTATGTCCGCTCAATCCCAAATCAAACAAGAGTTCCGGGAAATGGATATTGCGCCTGAAAGCTGTTAGCTTCGGATTATCTTTATCTTTTGCTTCTACCCTCAGCCCTGAACGTTCCAAAAACAGGATTACTCCGTTTGTCATTTCAATAAACTCGTCTTTCGACAGGTCTTTACAGTCGAAATCCAAATCTTCGGAGAACCGATCTATTCCTTTTACCAAACGCAGGTTTGTTCCACCGATAAAAGCCATCTTTTGGATGTATGGCGTGGAAGAAAGATAATCCAGAATCGTCAACTGCAAATACTCTTTCAGTATGTGCTTATCGAATCCCGAATTTCCACGCATTTGTGTCGGAAAATAATTCTTTATCTGTTCAATCTGTATCATAAATCATAAGTTTTTAAAAGCAACTTTACCCGATGGTCAAGCGCCTTGTTTTGAAACTTAACGCAGTAATACATCAGTAAATCCTTATTTAAATCATCGTGCAGATAATCTTCATCCAAACGTAATTCTTCCAATTCCTGTTCGCTATCGTAAAATGGATAAAGATACAGTAAATCAAGCAATGCCTTTTCTGGTTTGGCAAACTGTATGGTACGATTGTCCGCCATTGGCTTTAAGTCATACCCAAATAGCAGATTTTCTTTGACTTTCTTATAAGAGTATTCTCCAAAGTCATTGACAAAAGAAGTCGTTTTAAGTGTGGTTATACTGATAATCTGTACCACTGCTTCCGGTATCATTCCGTAAAATGACAATGCCGTGTGCAGACTGATATAGGACGGACGATAAATCCGGTTGGCAAAATAAAGGGAATAATCTGGCTTGTTCTTATATTCTGAAAAAGTAAAATATCCCTGCCGTAACCGGATAAGATATCCTTTCTTTACCCACCGGGTAAGGTTATTCCGGTCAAAATCCGGTTGCCATGCATATACCTGATAGATATTGAAGCATGCCAAATCGAACATTTTATCCTTAAATTCCAGAAAGGTCATTTTTTTGTTTTGTTTCTATTGTGCTGCAAATATAGTGCATTTTGGAAACAAAACAAAACATTAGAGTGAGTTTTGATGTTTCTTACGTATGCTCTTTTATTCCGTTGCCACCGAACAGTTGTGGCAGCAACAAAGTAAAAACACTCTAATAGCTACATGAAATTATAGTTTATTAGAAGGAGTCATTTACAAATTTTCTCAACTTCCTTCCAAAGATAACTTTTGGAGTATCATTTTCTACCTCAATATAGTGTGTTATCGTTGATACATAATCGACAAAAGTCTTTTTTAAAATCCTCCTTACTTATAACCTCTTGCACTGCCGAACAAAGAACTTAAAGAAAACTCACTTCTGTAGTTTCCAAAATTTACTTTAGCTAATTTTTAATCGAGTGAGGCAAGACCGGGAGATTGTTCAAACTCAATAGCAGGCGAGCAATATATTATATCTTTAAATGCTTTTATGCTCTCAGCATTGAGTTTAGCAAGTCTGACTATAATTTTATTTCTTTGATCAGATAAAACAACTGTGTGAATCCCGATGTTGTTGAGTATTATTTTTTGATTTGTGCTATCGAGCATAAATTTATTAATAGTATCCATTATCTGAATTAATTCTCTAGATGAGTATTTTTTTTCTTGTAAAAGGAAATGTTGATTCCCAATTCTTTCTATAATATCCCTTTTTACAGTTATTGAATCTCCTGTAATATTAATAATAAGCATACCAGTAGAATCAATAAACGCACCAGCAAAGTATACAGGATAATCCAAAACTTGATTAAAATCTGTACTTTCTTTTTTAAAAGACTTTATAAGCTTCTGATAGTTTTCAGAAGATATTGACATTCTCTTGTCTTTTGTCTCTTTTTGTTTGTCGTTTTTATTATTACAATCTACTTGAGCAAATACTATAATGATTAGCAGCACAAGATTCATAATTTTTTTCATCATATAAATATAAAACTGGCGAATATGTTAAAGATTTAATTAGAATTACTTTTGCAAAAATAGTAATTTTTGTCCTGATTATTAGATTTATTCTTCAGTTCATTATAAATAAATTAGTACCTGTATACTGGATAGATCGGAATTAATATTACATTCCCCTATTTAGCATATAACACATAACTTTATCGCAAAAAAAAGTTCCTTAATGATTTTGTTACTTATTGATCCTCTAATTGTGCTTTTGAAAAAATATGCACCTTCATTTATGCCTATATTCTTTATCAACACATCCTGAAATTTTAAATTTGTCCTTGCCATATTGATACTATTGTGTATTTGTAAAACATATTGTTTGGCAATGTATTTTGCTATTTTTACTAAATGCTCCCTAACTCAGTTATATCTTTCTCTATAGGTTTAAATTTGTCTTTCACTTCTTCACCTGAATAGAAGTCAAGTAAATCTTTTTTAGTCAATGTTCCATCTTGCAAAAATTTCCTCATGTATTCTTGATTGAATTCCATCAATAAGATAGACTTTTCCAATTGTTTCAAAATCGCCTTATTATTTTCAATATTATTATATACAAGCGATTTTATTGATAAAGCTTCATTTATATCCTTTATGATCCGATTTACAAGAATGGCTAATAAATCCTTGTCTAAATCAATTTGTTTTGCATTTAAGGCAATATCACGCGCTAACATATAGGCTATGGATAAGTTTGAATAGTCTCCTTTCTGAGAGTCTACAATAACAATAAACCCTATTTCCGAAATATAACCGACGTTTTCAGAGAATTTAAGAATGGAATTATCTACTAATGACCTGTCAAAAACAATGATACTAACTTTTCCATCTCTGTTTGCTTCAGCCTCAATTAACTGGCTCCAAGCTGTATCTATTTTTCGAGTAAAAATATCTTTGGATTCAACATCTCCTAACCGAATGCTTTTGTCGAATTTACATTCAATGACAATTTTCAGGTTATTATCTCCATTTATGTCGCAAACAATATCTCCGGTTTTGTTCTTTGCAAGATTTCCTGTTGTATTTCCTGTGAGTATAGCTCTATCTTTTAATCGTTTTTCTTGGAAATAATTGTTTAGGAATTCTGCTATCTCATCTTCAGCCAAAATTCCTTTAATCGTAGATTTGTAAAAGAGTTCCTTCTTCATTTCGAAAATCATTTTGAGACTTTCAAGTTCTGTACCCAGCTCATTAGACGTTTTAGACAAAAAAGCAGAAATCCGATCCTCCATTAATGCCAAAACTCCAATATAAATAGCTCGGAGTAACTTGTCATCTCTTTCAGATACAGGTACATTATCAAAGTAATTGAAAACAATTGAGTTTTCAATTTCGAACTCTTTTACTTCTACTCTTTTTAACTGCTGATTTAAGTTTAGCATTATTATTCTATTCTTTCGTAAGGATAAACATTTTTGAAATTTCTATTTAAATAAGAGCCGTGAGAAGGAGCTTCTAAAAGATTTTGATATTCGTGTATGGGAACACCAGTGTAAACATAAACACTTCCATTTAAAAATCTCACATAGACTTCTTGATTTTGTTCATCATAACCAATACTATCAATGTTAGATGAACTTACTGGGGTCATTTCGGGTATATTCATATTTTATAATTTTTATTTCGCCAAGATTTTAATAACTGTTTATATTCATTTTTTGCATCATCAATTTTTCCCAACCATTTCTCAGAGGCTTTAGGGTCTGAACTTTTAGGGGCATTTGCAATTTTAAAGAATTTCACTCTTGAAGGTATTTTTACAGCTTCTCCTGAAATTAGAGCTTCTCCTGTTCTCAAACTTGGTAGCAAATCAACCATACTTTGTAATTCATCTTGAACAGCGGAACGAATATGCCCCCTGTCTTTTGCGTTATTCATACGCAAAGCAATCATAGTACCACATTGACTTAGTACTGTTTCATCCAATTCTGACGGTCTTTGTGTGACAAGTAATAGTCCTACACCATACTTTCGTCCTTCTTTTGCAATCATTTGAACTGTTCGTGAAGATATTGAATGCTCTCCAGCTTTTAAATAACTATGAGCTTCTTCTAAAACAATTAACAAAGGTTGTTGTTTCCCACCAACCTTTGTATTAACACCCCAAAATAAACCATCGTAAATAATTTTCAGAAGAGTCCCTGATATCGAAGATGTTATTTCACTTGGAATACCCGATAAGTCTAAGATGGTTATTGGCAATTCATTCCCAAGCCATTTCAAAAACATAGCATCTAAATCTTCTTCTGTTTTCCCATCTTTATCTGGAGTTAGCTTTCCTGGAGAAAATAAGAAACTGTAACTACTATCATTTAACTTATTTCTCATACTATCCAAAAAACTTAATAAACCTTTAGCTTTTTGATTCAAAAATGGAGCACTATTTCCCAATCCAGGAGCAGGGTATTCGTTTGAAATAAGTTTTTCTGCATCACCTTTTGTAGTTAATTCCGTTAAGTTTGTTTTAGCATAATCTGTAAAGGTCCTTTTTTCGAAATCAATCAACTCAAACCATAGTCTTTTTATACTAAAAGGAATTGGAGAGTCAGCAGTAATGGATTCTTTCGTTACTGCTATTTCATTATCTTCTGCACTTTTAATTTTTGCGTCTACAACCTTTTCTCTAATGTATTCTCTGTTTTGATCTGTCAAATTTCCGGAGAATATTTTCATCAATTCATTAAACGGTAACGCCCAAAAAGGGATTTGTAATTTATTTTCGTCATCTGATGAATTTACCTCTATTACTTTTGAATGTTTTGAAAGTGCATCATTATATTCACCGTGGGGGTCAATTACCAAAATTCTTGAACTTGGAAAATTTCTATTCGCTATAGATTGAAGCAATACTGATACTGAATTTGACTTACCGCTACCTGTTGACCCAACAATAGCACAATGCCTTGAAATGAGTTTATCTAACTCAATTTTGGCATCTAAACTTTCTGATACACTAATACTTCCTACGGTAATTGAATTGGCTTCTTCATACCCTCCATAGATTATATCGAGGTCATTTATCGTTACTAAATGGACTTTATCTCCAGTTGTCGGATATTGTGTAATGCCTCTTTCAAACTTTTTCCCCACCTGTTCGCCTGCTAAAACGATATTTATCCATCGTGTGTTTTTCAAAATATCATAATCCTTAGCTACAGCTTCTCTCAAACTTTCAGGAATTGCAGCAGAACCTATTTGTGTAACAATACCATAGAGATTAGCATACCCCAAAGGAATTCTTACAAACGAACCTATTTGGCCCACGCGATAAACAACGCCATCTATAATAGGCATATTGGATTTTATATTGTCAAACAACTTAACGGAAATGCTATTCCCGCTAATGCTATCTATTTCGCCTATTTCCGTTATTCTATTTTTTGACATTATCTCCAAACTTTTTTATTTCGTTATCGCTTACCATAGAATTCAGGAATGTGACGAGCTTACCAAAATCCGGTAATATAAATTCTCCTTTTCCTGTCCAAATTTCTTCACCTTTTGTTTCTTTATTTTTTTCGCCGCTTGAATCTATCGCACCATCTTCATCAAAGTATAAATTAAGATTTACAGTATCGTCTTTTGATGGCTCCGATTTTAACTTCCACTCCCCATAATTACAACCAATAACTGCACTACGTGAAGCATAAATCGAAATCTTAGGGTTGTCTAATCCTATTTTTGAAACATTAGCTTTTTTATTAATTTTATCAAACTTATCATATATCAGCCCTATGACATGTGATGTAGTATTTGTTTTCAATGCCGAAATAATACGTGAGTTAATATGTTCGTCTCCCCATGAATAACCACAAGTAATCAATATCGCATCATCTTGCTTTAGGAAATTAGACAATCTATCCATCAAACTTTCATAAGGTTGTTTTTTTGACTCTTTATATTTCAAAGTAGATGGATAAATCAAAATATCATCGTCATCGGGACTTACTCTTAATATCTTTTCTGTATCCTTATCATAATGCCAACCTAAAGAACCGTGTATTTTCCACAGTTTTGTTTGTTTAGATAAAAACGAAAAATCTTCGACAGATTCAGGATTGAAAAAGGCTCTAAGGCTGCCACAAAATCCATCGTAATAAGGGATTTCTCGATGCTCTAAACCAAGCTCAAATAAAAAGTCGTAATTGGTAGTGAATATTTCAATCGGATATTTTCTCTCAGCCTGACCAATCCAATTCGCAAAGTCTGTTTGTACTAATTCTCTTACGATGTCTTTTTTTACGATTTGTTTAAATTCCTTTTTTGAAACAATATCGCACAGAGTTATATTATGAATACTTACTTTTTCTCTAACTTCTTTCTTGATTCTTTTAATCAAATCTATAAACTCATCTTTACTAATAGAATTCAGTACACCTTTCCCTATGAATAAAACTTTTTGCTCAAGATTAGACAGTATAGTTTCTATGTTGAAGTTTCTGTCTCCAAGTTCATCTTTTATTTCTTCTAATGCTGCTTTGTATTTAGCATTTTGCTTTCCAACATCTTCAATTATTTCAAATGTCATTTTACCGATGGCGGGTACAGTAAGAGAATTTTTATTTTTAGTTGCTAATGAACTTCCTGCACCAAAAAGAAAACCTATTTTTTTCTTGTCTGATATTAAAATTTGCTGAATACCTCGTATGTACTCTGATGGGTCATGTGTTACCATATATGTGTCAAATTAACTGGGTCATTAATTACATCCATTTACTATAGTCTTTAATGTATCAGCAATTCACTTACATCAACATTCAGTACTTTTGCAATAGCAAACAACGGTTCAAGCGAAGGTTGAGAAACATTGGCGCACCATCGAGAAACAGTTGCTTCATTTTTCCCTGATGTTTCAGCTAACCATTGCCAGTGCGTTTCTTCTCTACAAGTACAACTTTTAATCTATTTAGTTCCATTCGTCAAATTATTGATGTGTTTTGCAAATGTAGTGATTTAATCTAATAATATTATCTTTGCTTATCATATACTTTTCAATATAATGCTATAATGTCGCTTTATTACCTTGCAACGGTAGAAGTTATTCTCGTCCCGTTGGTTATTCTCGCAGGCTTCCGCCTTCCAAACGGCGGGGAAGCATAAGCGGGAAATAACAGAGATAGGCGCGGGAAATAACTTCAAAACAATTGTATTAACGCCTGAAACGTTTTTCGGTTTCTTCTTTTTTCTTTCATCGGCAATCTGTTTTTCCTGCATGTTGTGCCATCTGCGATTACCTGCTGCTTGCTATTGCCAAGAAGATGTTTCATGTTGATCAAGAACTTTATATTTTATCGTCCGTCATCGGCGAAGTACTCTTTGAGAGGAAGCCTTTAGGAGAACTGTTTGTTAAATCAAAACGTCCGATGAATGATCCCGCTTCAGATCAACTGAACCTATGGGGAAATTTCTTTGGACAGTAGTGTTCTTCTTTAAAATGCTTGCTTTCTGCTGAAGCACAAATATATTATTTTAATCTATAAGGTACAAATTAAATTATTCACTCAAATTTATATCCTCTCACATCTTACTTATGCCTGTAACGGCCGTAACAGTTACCGGCGTTACTAGAAAAAAGTAGCATGGGATTCATTCATAGAACAAATAGGTTGATGGGGCTTTGCCCCCGCGAGCTTCCCCCTCCGTCTAAGTTATCAGGGGAGATAGGAAAAAAGCGTTTTTGCAGATTTTATTAATGAAAAAGAAATAGAGGAATTATATATAGGGATACTCCCCTGTACTTGCTTTTCCAGTAATAGAAACTCGAGCGGGTGTACGACTCGTTCTCGCAAAAATCCTTGATGCTTAACCCGCTTTTCTGTTGGCGCTCGAGGAACATGATAAATTCTCCTTTGCTGATTGGCTTCATTAAATCAAGTTTGCCGGCAAAGATCAGCAAAAATCACTAACCCCGAAACGGGTATTTTATCGGGGGCTTACTGATAGTCTAAATAAAATGTTATATTTTTGTATTTAAAGCGTAGTTAAAGATTATTTATGAAAGATTTACCTAAGAACATTAAGCCCGAGCATATCGTTAAGGCTATTCATAAGATTGAGAAAGAAGGAATCCCCGCACAAGCGCATTCTTCTACGTATGATGTCCTTTATGAGGGCAAAAGATTTCCGCCAAAATTAGTTGTATCCTATGCTAATATTTTTGCTAACGGAGTAGCATTGGATAGAAGCACATTTGAAGGAGGGATTGGGACTGCTTGCTTTAAAATACTTGAAGAGAATGGATTTACAATAGTAACAAAAGAATCTATGACTGGGTCAGAAGAACCTATTAAAGAACTATTAGGATGCTTTATAAAACAGGCTCATACGTCTGATCAAAAAACTAAACATTATCTTAAAGCTTTTGACGGATTAAAGGTAGATATCAGTTTTGGGCAAGGAAATAATGCTCATGTTCCATGGATCTCTTTTTTAGCCAATGGCAATACAACGAGCGATGGTATTTATCCTGTCTTTTTATTTTACAAAAAGTATGATACTCTGATATTGGCTTATGGTATTAGTGAAAAGAATAAGCCACATATTGAGTGGAATATAGCAAACGGTGAAAAGGAAACGGTAGAGGACTATTTTAAAACAAAAGGAATTGTCATGAAGAAATATAAAGATTCTTATGTATATACCGTTTATGACACTTCAAAAGAGTTAGATTTTAAGTCCATCGAGTCCCATCTAAGAAGCTTAATTCAGGAGTATAGAATGACTTTGGATAATGCTCAAAATTCAGAACTTATAGATTCAAAGGAACTAAAATTAAAAGCAATAGACATAAGGCCTATCGATACAAAATCAAAAGTGAAACAACAACCATTTGATTTGTCCTCTTTTGTCAAAGATTTAGAATCAACGGGATTGGTCTTCTCAAAGCAATTAGTAACTCGTTTTGTCTTATCATTGTTAACAAAGCCGTTTGTAATATTAAGCGGATTATCGGGATCTGGTAAAACCAAACTAGCTATTTGTTTTGCAAAATGGATCTGCGAAAATGATGATGAGCAACTACGGGTAGTGCCCATAGGAGCAGATTGGACTAATCGAGAGTTTTTATTGGGATATCCTAACGCCATCAAACCAGGTAAATATGTAATGCCAGACAATGGTGCATTAGAACTTTTGTTTAAAGCCAATAAAAATAAAGATAAACCCTATTTCTTAATCTTGGATGAAATGAATCTTAGTTATGTCGAGAGATATTTAGCAGATTTTCTCAGTGCAATGGAATCAGGAGAAAAAATACCTTTAATGAAGGATAGCGAAGATGTGCCTGCTTGCATTGGTTTACCAAAGAATTTGTTTATTATTGGAACTATCAATGTAGATGAAACCACCTATATGTTTAGTCCTAAAGTCCTTGATCGGGCCAATGTTATAGAGTTCCGAATTATGCCGAGTGATTTAGACAATTTCTTTCAAAAGTCAACAATTAAAGATAAAAAGTCTATCATGGGTAAAGGAGCCTCGCAAGCAGTCGATTTTACAACAATTGCGAATAGTGATGTAGATCCTCAAAATATTGAAAGCCGACAAGCTATAATAGATACCCTGAAAAAATTCTTTTTAGAATTGAAGAGTATACATGCTGAGTTTGGATATAGAACCGCAAACGAATTATTCCGGTTTATATCATTGGGGCAGAAACTAAAAACTGGGTGGACTTTGGATGAGATTATTGACTCTGCTATTATTCAGAAACTATTACCGAAGTTACACGGTTCACGTAAAAAGATAGAACCCACACTAAAAGCCCTCTGGAGTTTATGTGTCAATGATCAAGAGCTTAATTTAGAAACTACTTCTGAATTTTCAGAAGAAAAGTCTATGAAATATCCTTTATCTGCTGAAAAAATATGGCGAATGTTTCGTATTGCTCAAGATAATGGTTTTACAAGTTTTGCTGAAGCTTGATGTATATGAACGAATTATCGATACATATATTCTTAGATAATCATGACGATATTACCTTAACTATTTTTGCTTTGCAAGAAGATTCACTGTTTGAGGTAGAGGGTGCTAAGGAATATGGAGAAGCCCCTTATCAATTAAAAGAAGGATGTAGGTATGATTTTGAATTGGATAAATATACGTATTATTTAGCTGATAACGAACTTCTAACGAATAGCAAAAGTCGCCACAATATTTCTCGTGGCTATATCTCTACGAGGATTTTTGTGGGTAACTATCACATCGATATTTTAGAACGAGAGACTGATCATAAAGTCGGCCATTTAAATCTCGAAATTCGTTCTTCAAAGGCTGGGTCTAGACATGATTACAGAAAGATGTTGGAGGATATAACAGAGTATTGTACCGAAATGTTAATGTCCCAAAGTTCTCCTGTTTCACAGAAATTTGAAGTGGATATTACTACAGATCCTAAAGCAGAATACCAACGTTTCGCTTTTGTTCGTTCGATTATTGATAGTGAAACTTTTGCCGATGCTCTACATCGGATACAACAATCACCGGCGAGGAGATGGATGGAAACTGAAGAAGAAAAGCATATATACAACGTAAAGCGACTTAGTGCGCATGCATTAAGACAACTTGCAGGCTCACCAAACCGAATAAATTTGCCCCAAGAACATACTCTAAGGACTACGTTAAACTCCCTCCCTATAAGAATATCCATTGCTTCAAAAAAAGAAACCGTAGATATTCCAGAAAATCGTTTTATAAGATATGTGTTGGAATCATTTTTAGCTTTTTGCTCTTCTATACAACTACATCCAGACGCCAGTGAGCGTTTGAGAAAAGAGGCCGGCCAAGCTTGTGAAAAGCTAAATATATACCTATCCTATCCAGTGTTTCGCAACCTATCAAAAATAAATATACTTTCTCTCAATAGTCCAGTTCTTCAGAGAAAAGAAGGATATAGGGAGATTTATCAGAAATGGTTAATGTTTGATATGGCTGCCCGATTGACTTGGATAGGAGGGGATAATGTATATGATGCGGGTAAAAAAGATGTGGCTATACTTTATGAATATTGGCTATTCTTTAAGCTATTGGATGTATTTAGTAAAAAGTTCCAAATTTCGCCGAAAGATAAAAAGGAACTTATTGAGTATAAAAACGGAGCTTTAAATCTAGGTTTGAAGCAAGGAAAAATGATTGTATTGGGAGGGCTTTATGAAACCGAAAGTCGAAAACTAAATATTCAATTTTCCTATAACCGGGTGTTTAGTTATAAAGAGGATTATCAAACGTCAGGAAGTTGGACTCAGGGTTTTCGCCCCGATTATACTTTATCAATTTGGCCTGGTAATATATCAAGTGAGCAGGCCGAAAGCGAAGAACTGATTACGCATATACATTTCGATGCCAAATATAGAGTTGATCGTTTATCTTTATTTGGAAAAGAAGATCTTTCTAATGAGATATCTATCGATGAATTATCTACTATTAAAACCGAAGAAGAATTTGGTACTTATAAAAGAGCTGATTTATTGAAGATGCATGCTTATAAAGATGCCATTAGGCGGACAAGTGGAGCATATATTCTTTACCCAGGAACAGAGAATAAAGTAATTTCTGGTTTTCATGAAATTATTCCAGGATTAGGCGCATTTGCGATATCTCCCAGAAATGGTGAGCGAGGCTTAGCTGAGTTTATTTCTTTTCTGGATGATGTAATCAAAAACTTTCTGGATAGAACGTCCCAGCGAGAGAATTTGGCTTATCATGCTTATTATGTACTACAGAAAAAAGGAGTCAATTTAAATGCACCTCTTCCCGAACCTTATGGAGAGAATCGTAGTTTATTACCCAATGAGACCTATGTACTCATTGGATATTATAAAAATGAAGAACATTTGAAATGGATTTTTAAATCAAATTTGTACAATACTCGCACGGGTACAGGAAGTGGTTCACTAAAGCTTGATTCGAAATTTATATCAGCAAGGTACTTATTGCTTCATGGAAGATTAGGACAGTATTTTGTTAAAATGGATACCTCTGGTCCTCGCATTCTGTCTAAGCAAGATCTAATAAACAAAAATTACCCAGAAATCCCCAGAGGAGAGTACTATGTTGTTTTCAGATTAGAAATAAAGAATACCGAACCTGAATTTAAAAGTATGAAATGGGCAATAGCAGATATAACGCATCATCTAGGACATCAAAGAGCAGTACCAGATACAATTCTTTTATCCGATTTGATGATGCACCGAATACAAGAGTGATATCTTGTCCCGCATTCTAACCGTATGGGGATGCCATTCCGTTAGAAATGGAAAAGACAGAGTGCGTCTAAAATCCAAACATTGGGTTGACACAACAAACGTTGTAAGTATATTTTCAAACCTGAAAATTATGGCAGTGGAACTTTTGCAGATGAAAATATTGCTTTCGAGGAGAGGATAAGTCAGCGTTATTTTGATACAAAAATAGCGTTTCTATTGTGTTTGCCAATATTACAACGTTAAATTATACGTTGATATAAAATAAAATATTTATATTCCTATATTAAAGTTATTTATCTTTTATAAATGGGCAGTATAGTAGTATGTAAGAGATGTTTTTCAAAGCATAGATTTTATCTTAATCTAACTCTCTGACGAATCAAGTTCTTTGTCAATCATTCTCTCCAGTTCTTCATCAGATATTTCAGAAATACCGTAAAAATCGTCCGTATCTATTTCTACATTTTCAATAATTATATCTGAGAAATCACTTATTCCCAAATGTACATACGCCGTGCAAGTAAAAGGAAAATTCTCCTCATTCACCCATCCATCACCTCTTCTTAAATCTCCTGAAGACCCATATTGTAGGTTGACATCTATTGTGCCGTTTATATGAGTTGTGATTTGATCTTTTTCAATTTTTTGTATGGAAATTTTATCCACATTGACATTTTCCAGATATTGGTAAGTCGATAAGCAATTAATTTCATTTATAGCTTCATATATAACCGTTTCATACACCTCATCTGTAATTATTTTTTCAGTATCATTGAACAATTTGGTTTTGTACTTATTAAGTAGCCATACGAGATTTATGAATGTTTGAAATATTTCTTGAGCCTTATTCTCCCTATCTTTATCCTTAAGGCCAAGTGTTTTATCAGTAATGTGAGTATATTTATTCAATAAGGAGAAAGATGATAAAAATTCGGTTTGAATATCTTCAATATCAGATAAAGGTATAATGTTGATATCAACAAAATTATCAGTTAAAGGTCCTTGTACAATATATTTTATTCTTTGCTTACGACTAGGTTCAGTTTTGTCACTAACCTTATTTTTTATATAGGCATCCTTAGCATTATACCAGTCGCATTTGATAATCTCGTCGTCTGGTGCCAATGACTTTAGAAAATCAATCATTAACTCTCTCATGCTATACGCAAAATTATTAAAGCATAATGCTTTGGAATCATCAGATAGGTTATCTATAACAGCTTCCAATAAAGCTTTCTGAAATTTAGTCTTTAGAAGTTTTTCAATTACTTTCTTATTTTTTTCGTATTTAGTCATTATAACGATTACATTTAATTCTAGTTCTTAGATGCAAACTTAAATAAAAAAGTCGAGATTTTATACACGAGCAAATAAAAATCAAGG
>ENA-UOOK01003400-UOOK01003400.1-fermentation-metagenome-genome-assembly--contig:-NODE-3400-length-18150-cov-16.470738_pt1 | contig 18150 bp, 12 predicted proteins | sample MGYA00245777_ERZ724023 | MGnify/ENA primary metagenome ERZ724023 (study PRJEB28704, sample SAMN03018312) | fermentation metagenome | biome: anthropogenic terrestrial biome; feature: soil...
CATTTCCCTTCTATTTCTTTGTCAATGGTTTGAGGGAAGTGCGAAACATGAGTGAATATTTCAACTCCCGATCATATCATCCTATTCACAAAATTCAAGAAAGGGGATGATGATGCGTATTCGTTTTTTTATCAGTATTATTTAAACGATCTATATGCCTATGGAATAAGTTTGGGAGCAGAAAAAGAAGTAGTAAAGGATACTGTGCAGGATATATTTCTGAAGTTGTATTTCGATGAGAAGAATTTCTCTTCTATCGATCATTTAAAGTATTTCTTACTGAGATCCCTCAAAAACAGACTTTATAATATCTACAAATCAAAAGCTGTTTCAACCACGACCAGTATTTCAGAAGAAGTACTGGGATTTTCCATAACAACAACCGTACTGAACCGAATCATCGATGAAGAAGACCGCACCATGATTAAACAGCAAATAGATGACCTGCTGTCGAAACTCACCGCCCGCCAAAAAGAGGCAATATATCTCCGTTTCATGCAAGAATTGGAATATGAGGAGATTGCTGAGATAATGGAGATGACAACACATGCTGCCCGAAAACTGATTTCACGCTCCCTGAAACGGTTGAGAGACGATGAACAATTACTACTAATCTGTTTGCTTATGCAGATTTTTAATTAAATTCCGTTTTTCTTTAAAAAAATGGGTATAAAAAAACATCTTGTTTGTATATATAGAAAACAGGCAGGATAGATGCAAGCAGATAAATACAAAAATTACACCGCGACAGATTTCCTCAAAGACAAGGATTTTATCAGATGGCAGCTCTTCGATGATGAGAAAGAGAGGCTATTCTATAAGAATATTGTTGAAAAATATCCTGTGCTTAGATCACCGATAGAAGAGGCAATCAGACTGTATAAGGATAATATCAGGTTTAATGATTTCAGTATGTCCGATCCAGAAATATCGGAGCTTGTCATTTCATTACAAAATCAGATCTATCATAAAAAGAAAAGGAAAACTCAAAAACGTGTTATTTTGAGCATATCTGCAGTGGCTGCAAGTATAGCCGTCCTGTTATTCCTGTCTCTCCCGTTCAACAAAGGCAATGAGGAAGTAGATATTTCCACTTTCGCCCAAACATTATCGGGCAATAGCAACGATCTCTATTCGTCCGACACAAAATTGATCGTTTCGGAAAACAAAACTGTTATTCTAAATAATAATGAATCTTCCATCCAATATGAAGAAGATGGTATAAAAGCCGACGACAATCTCATTCTTAAAGAAGAAGCGGCTGTCTATAACCAATTGATCACACCGTATGGAAAACGCTCCGCGATCACTTTCTCCGATGGAACAAAGGCATGGGTAAATGCGGGTAGCAGGCTTGTATATCCAACTGAATTTAGTAAGGAGAAAAGAGAGATTTACGTGGATGGAGAGATTTACATAGAGGTTGCCGAAGAGAAGAAACGTCCTTTTATCATAAAAACAGGCCAAATGGATATCAACGTATTGGGTACCAAGTTCAATGTATTAGCCTATGAAGCCGATAAATCGAATAGCGTTGTATTGTTATCCGGCTCGGTAAGTATTTCACCCAATGCGAGCAAGCAAAAGATCCTCCTGAAACCGGATCAAAAATATTCTGATATAGAAGGCACCCATATGGTTGAAAACGTGGATGCAAGCATTCATATTTCATGGATACAAGGATTATACCAGTTTGAAAGCGAGATATTTGCGAATATCGTGACCAGACTCGAACGTTATTACGGTGTACGAATTGAATGTGATCCCGATATATCAGGACTAAAATGTTCCGGGAAGCTCGACCTGAAAGACGACATGAATAAACTGTTGGAGGAACTATCCCAAGCATTGCCCATAACATATCGGCAAAACTCCGACGGAAGCTATGTAATTAATTCAAAACACTGATTTTTAAACAACTAAAAAACAAAATGCCTATGAGGAAAATCGGACTCTAAAAAAGCAACCAGATGATAGGATCAGTATCATCCGGCCAAGACTTAAATGTAATACCAATTCAAGTTTCAAATTTAAATCACTACAAATGTATGACAAATAATAAACATCTTGGCTTAAAAAAAGCTAATATTAGAAGGACATGTCGAATTATGAGAGTATTTCTTTTATTCTTTACGCTGGGAATTAGTTTCTGTTTCTCTAATAGCAGTTATTCCCAGTCGACAAAATTATCTCTTAACCTGAAAAACAAGACGGTTAAGCAGGTCTTCACTGAGATAGAAAAGAACAGCGAGTTCGTTTTCTTTTATCAGGACGACATTATCAATGTGAACAGGAAAGTCAACGTAAGCGTTGACAATGAGACAGTGGAGCAGATCTTGAATCAAGTGCTCAGCTCTACCGGCAACAGCTATTTTGTTTCCGACCGCTCAATTTATATTATAAAAAAGGCTTCAGAAAATATTGAAAACAAAGAAGAAATTGTTCAACAGCAGAAAAGAACGATAACCGGGAAGGTAGTTGATGTAAACGGTGATGCTGTGATTGGTGCAAACATCGTGGAAAAAGGCACAACTAATGGTACGGTAACGGATATTGATGGTAAATTTACACTTTCAGTAGGAAATAATGCAGTTATCCAGATAACTTATATTGGGTATTTGGAGCAGAATATAAATACTGCCGGACGAAATTCATTTGATGTTACGCTATTGGAAGACACGCAAGCGTTGGATGAAGTTATAGTTGTAGGTTATGGTACGCAAAGAAAGGCAAGTCTGACCGGAGCTGTTGACCAGGTAACGAGCGAGGTGTTTGAAAATCGTACTATGACTAATGTTACACAAGGGTTACAAGGTGTTATTCCAAACCTTAATATCAAACCGCTTGATGGAAGACCTAATCAGGCTCCTGCGTATAATATCAGGGGTACAACCTCAATTGGTCAGGGTGGTGATGCGCTTATTCTGATTGATGGTGTGGAGGGTGATCCCAGTTTGATTAACCCTAATGATATCGAGAGTATATCGGTTCTCAAGGACGCTGCTTCTGCATCTATCTACGGTGCACGTGGTGCTTTTGGTGTGGTGCTGATAACTACAAAGAATCCTGCTAAGGAGAAGATGAATCTTACTTATTCTACAAATATATCTTTAAAAAACCCTGTGGTTATGCCTGACTACGTGTGGGATGGTTATACATGGGCAAAGATGTTTAATGAATCGCATTATAACTGGGAGGGATCTTTCCCGAGTGCGGCAAACAAAACCATTCGTTTCTCGCAGGAGTATCTTGAACAGCTGAAATACAGATCTGAGCATCCGGGTGAATTTGATCAGCAGTGGGAAATAAATCCGGCAAACGGTGAGTATGTTTATTATTACAGTACCAACTGGTATAAAGAGCTTTACAAGAAATATACTGTTGCAAATGAGCATAATGTAACACTGAGCGGAAGTACCGGGAAACTTAACTACATGGTTACAGGAAGGTATATGGGACAGAATGGTTTGTTCCGTTACAACACTGATAAGTATGACATGATGAACTTCAGGAGTAAGGGTAATATTCAGATCTTCCCGTGGCTAAACATTGATAACAATACTCAGTTCTCAAGCACCTCTTATCATACTCCGCTTAACGTTGGTGAGGGTAGTGGTGTATGGAGAAATATCTCTGACGAGGGTAACCCTATGTCGCCTATGTTTAATCCCGACGGAACACTTTCTCACACCGCTGTTTATCATGTTGGTGATATGTGGTATGGCAAGAACGGGTATGACAATGTGAAGAGAATATTTAAGAATACTACAGGTTTTACTGCTACCTTCTTCAAAGATATGTTGCGTGTGAGAGGTGATTTCACTTATCAGATTACAGATGACAATGAGAAACGCAAACGGGTGCAGGTGCCATACTCGAAGAAACCTGGTGAGATTTCTTACGTGGGTAGTTCAACAAACGACCTGAGGGATATATGGCGTGAGACTGAGTATCTGGCTACCAACCTCTATGGTGAGTTTGAGAAGATGTTTAATGAGGCTCACTACATTAAATTTATGGCGGGTATCAACTATGAGCAGTCGCTTTACAAAAAACTTGAAGCTGAAAGAAACGGTCTGATATTTGAGGATGCAATCGACTTGAGTCTGGCTTTGGGTGAAGGTGTAAATATTGATGGAAGTTACCAGGCATGGAACATATTTGGTGGTTTCTCGAGGTTGAATTATGCTTATAAGGACAGATACCTGATTGAAATTAACGGCAGGTATGATGGTTCATCAAAATTCCCATCCAACGAAAGATACGCTTTCTTCCCATCATTCTCCGCAGGCTGGAGGGTATCTCAGGAGCCGTTTTGGAAAGTTCCTTACACTGCAATCTCGGATCTGAAGGTAAGAGCTTCTTACGGATCGTTGGGTAATGGTAGTATTGCTCCATATCTCTATCAGGAGATATTCAATATCAGTCAGTCGGGCCGCCTCCTTGGTGGCACACAGCCACAGCTGACAAGTCGTCCAAGCGTGCTTCCTGATGGATTGACTTGGGAAACATCTACTACAACCAATATCGGTTTGGATATGTCGTTCCTCTCTAACCGCCTGATCTTCGTGGGTGACCTCTATCAGCGTGATACAAAGGATATGTTTACAATTGGTATGACTCTTCCTGCAGTATTTGGTGCTACTTCGCCAAGGGGTAACTATGCCGACCTTGAGACTAAGGGCTGGGAGGTTTCGCTTACATGGAGAGATAAGTTTACTGCAGGTAATGATCCGTTTAACTATGATATAAGGGTTACACTTGCTGATAACAAGTCGGTTGTTACAAGATATAACAATCCGGAGAAGAGACTTGACGATTATTACGCAGGTATGGTTATTGGTGAAATATGGGGTTATACTAATGATGGCTTCTTTAAGGATCAGGCTGATATTGATAGTCACGCCGACCAGAGCAGGTTTAAGACAACAAATGCGAGGATCATCTACCCGGGTGATATAAAATTGAAGGATATAGATGGCAGTGGTAAGATTGATCCGGGAACTAACCGTGTGGGTGATACGGGTGACAGAAAGATTATTGGTAACTCAAGACCGAGGTATACATATAGTATTAACCTGGGAGCTGACTGGAACAACTTCTTCTTCTCATCTTTCTTCCAGGGTGTGGGACAGCAGGACTGGTGGCCAAACTCTGAAGCGAGTGTGTTCTGGGGACAGTATAACAGACCTTATAACTATCTCCCGAGATGGCACCTGGATAATCACTGGACTCCTGAGACTCCGGATGCTTACATGCCCAGGTATGTGGGTCGCGTTGCCAACAGAACAGATGGTATTCTGACAAATAATCCTCAGACGAGATATCTTCAGAATATTGCATACATAAGAATGAAAAATATCCAGCTTGGATATAATTTGCCGGAGAATGTGAGATCTAAGATTGGGGCAGAAAATCTGAAAATTTACATTTCGGGTGAAAACCTGTGGACCTGGTCTCCGCTCTATAAAATTACGCGAGATATTGATGTTGAAAATACCGGCCCTTCAGATTTGAAACTATCCTCGGGGAACTCAGGAGATGGATACAACTATCCGATGCTGAAGAGCATTAGTGTTGGTTTATCGGTAACATTCTAATAACCTTTAAAATGATTCAAATGAAAATAAAATATTTTATACTTATAATAATTACCGCTCTTGTGGCCAGTTGCGACTTGGAACAGTTGCCACAGGATACAGCATCAAAGAATGCAGTTTTTGGAAGCGAAAATGGATTAAGGTTATATTCATACTCATTTTATGATTTCCTGCCGAGTGCAAATAATATCCATACTGCCGATAATATGGCGGATTACACCGCGAGAAGAGGAGCACCGGCATTCATAATGGAGAATGCTTTCAGTGCCACATCTACAGACGACAGCAGCGCATCGGGAGGTGATGTTGTGGCGTTGGGAAGTGACAGAAACTGGGGTTGGGGGAGTTTGCGTAATTTCAACTTCTTTATTCAGAATTGTACAGATCAAAAAATACCCGAGAGTGTAAGAAACCACTATATTGGTCTTGCTCGTTTCTTCAGGGCTTACTTCTATTTCGAAAAAGTGAAACGTTATGGTGATGTTCCATGGATCAGCAAAGCGCTGGATGTTGAAGATCCTGAGTTGTTTAAAGGCCGCGACCCAAGAACATTGGTAATGGACTCAGTTCTGGCCGACCTGAACTTTGCATGTGATAACATTACTATGACAAACGACGGAACAAGAAGTCTTGTTACAAAATGGATTGCTTATGCTTTTAAAGCAAGAGTTTGCTTGTTTGAAGGTACTTACCGTAAGTATCATACAGAACTTGGATTGCAGGGTAGTGCCAATGCATGGCTCACTGAGGCTGCCAATGCTGCAAAGAAGGTAATGGATGAGTCGGGATTTAAACTATATACCGGAGCCGGTACTGACAGATCCTACAGAAATATTTTTTCCAGCGCAGCACCTGTTGCTGATGAGATTATGATGGCTGTTGTACGGGATGCTGAACTGGGTCTTACTCACGCTGCTAACTGGTATTATACAAGTACAACAACCGGTATCAGGTTTAATTTTACCCGTTCTTTCATAAATACTTACCTGAATATTGATGGTACTCTTTTTACAGATACAGAGGGATACGAAACGATGCTGTTCCACCAGGAGACTGCCAACAGGGACAAGAGGCTGAAGCAGACAATCAGGCTGGGTGATTTTGAAAGGCTGAGAAACAATGTCCCGTTTAAGGTTGCTCCTGATATGCTCTACTCTTATACAGGTTATCAGCCGATTAAGTGGACTTTGGACGATACTAATATTGATACCCGCGACCTCAACTACAACTCAGTTTCTCTCTTCCGCTTTGGTGAGGTGCTTCTGAACTATGCTGAGGCGAAGGCTGAGCTGGGTACGCTTACGGATGCTGAATGGGCAAGTACTATTGGTGCGCTTAGGGCAAGAGCCGGTATTACCGGTGGATTGACTACTAAGCCTACGGTGGTTGATCCTTATCTGCAGCAGACTTATTTCCCCGGTATCTCTGACCCTGTGATTCTCGAGATCAGGAGAGATCGCGGTATTGAGCTTGCAATGGAGGGTTTCAGGTTTTATGACCTGATGAGATGGAAAAGAGGTGAACTGCTTGAGATGGAGTGGAACGGTATGTATGTGCCGGCAATTGATACTCCAATGGATCTGAATCAGGATGGAAAGATGGATGTTGTTTATTATATTACTCCGCCTGCAACTACACCTGCTTATCCGGCAATACCTGTGAGTGAGGAGTATGGAGGTAAGCCAAACCCTTATCGTTTATCAGAGGGCGATCATGGAGAGATAATCTGGCTGGGCAATATTAAAAGGAAATGGGAAGATAAGAACTATTATTACCCAATTCCTGAGACACATATTCTGACGAACCCGAATTTGACGCAGAATCCAGGTTGGTAAAATTTCGGATGTGGAATCCCGGTGTAGACCTTTAGTACCGGGATTTTTTTTGTGCCATGTCGTGTACCGTGAGACAGGTAGGTAGCTAACAAAGTCCAGCGGGGAATTCCGGAAAGCGATCGAATTGGTTCATTGAAACAGGCGGCTGGATAGAAGTTGTCCGCGGTTATCTTGCCTGTTCCGATCCGTCAAAAGTGCCGGTGGAACTTGCCGGAAACAGGCCGCTGACACCGGCACAACGTGAGGAAAGAAGAGCTCAGACCGCTGCACAGCAGGCACAACAAGCCGAACAACGTCGTACAAGTAATGCGCTTGCGTTTGAAATAAGTTCGCCCCATATGCAGAACTTTATTGATTGTGTGCGCTCGCGTAAAAACCCGATCGCACCGGTAGAGGTAGGATGTAGTACGAATACTTTGTGTTGCCTGATGAACATTGCCACTGAACTGGAAAGACCGGTAAAATGGAATCCGGTGACCGTTAGTTTTGACGATGACAAGGAAGCTGCATCGCATCGTTTGTATCACTATCAATACAGACATCCTTATTCATTGTAGCATTAATTCTCATCTTTTAAATAGGTATCTTATGCAAAACAGAAGAAATTTTATCAAAAATGTATCTCTTCTCTCATTAGGAGGGATGCTTGCAGGAAAAACAGGCATGGCAAGCACTTCCAGCTTGTCGCAATTTTCAGCCAACGCTGAGAAGAACACAGTCTGCGAATAGTTATAATACAGATTCAGCTGCTTCGGCAACAGTTCTAGCCTCGGGTAAAAAAACTGATAATGGAGTGATTAGAATAAACTCTGCTGGCAATAATACTGAATCAATAATTGAATTTCTATTAAAGAAAGGGCACAAAACAGGAGTTGTTGCAACAAACACCATAAGTCATGCAACTCCTGCAGCATTTGTAGCACATCAGAAACATAGGGATATGTATGAGGAAATAGCTTTGGATATTTCTAAATCGAAAGTGGATGTTCTTATCGGAGGGGGATTGATACATTTTAATGAGAGAAAAGATGAATTAGATCTTGTAAAAAAAATGCAGGAAGATGGATATAAATTTGCAACAAATGTAACTCAGATTGACGATTCATGGGATAAAGTTTTAGCCTTAACTGCTAACTCACATATGCCATTTATGACTGATGGGAGAGGCGATTTTTTACCTCTTGCTGTTGAGAAAGCAATAAATATTTTAGATAAGGAAAATGATAAAGGTTTTTTTTTGATGATTGAAGGTTCTCAGATAGATCCTGCTTTTCATAATCAAAATCAAGAACAGTTTTTAGCAGAAATGATTGATTTTGATAAAGCCATAGGAGTGGCGCTCGACTTTGCACGCAGAAATGGAGAGACATTAGTTGTAGTAACCGGAGATCACGAAACAGGGGGTGTTACTGTATTAAACGGAAGCTTTGATAAAAAGGAAGTTGAGGTTAACTTTTCTACAAAAGGGCATACAGGAATTATGCTTCCAGTATTATCATTTGGTCCAAAAAGTGAGTTGTTTTCTGGTATTTTTGAGAACACAGATTTTAAACAACGCTTTAAAGAGGTGTTAGGGGTGAACTCGATTCTTGAATTAAAAAATTAAAGACAAAATAATAATGAAATTATTTTTAATGGTTTTCTTTTCCTTTTTATTCACTTCATGTTCTTTACCGAAAAAGAATGATGATTCGAATACGGATTATATAGATTATGAAGATGCTCATTCGGAAGCCAAGCATGCTTACACTTCATACAATGGACTGGTAATGACAGGTTATCAGGGTTGGTTTACTGCCGACGGGGACGGTGCTGAAAGAGGTTGGCATCATTATCAAAAAAATGGACAGTTTAAACCCGATTATACTTCTGTAGATTTATGGCCTGATACATCGGAATATGAGAAGGTGTATAAAACAGCATTTAATCACAAAAATGGTTCGCCTGCATATACTTTTAGTTCATTTGATAAAGAAACTGTAAATTTGCATTTCAAGTGGATGAAAGATTATGGTATTGATGGTGCTTTCATGCAAAGATTTGTAACTGAGATTAAAAATCCTGAGGGCAAACTTCATTTCAATAAAGTTTTGGAAAATGCGCTACATGCTGCAAATGAACATGGAAGAGCTATTAGTATAATGTATGATTTAAGTGGGTGTACCTCTGAGGATATGGAAATACTAATAAATGATTGGAAAGAATTGCAAAAGACTTTTTCATTGTTCGATAATAATATAAATCCTACATACCTTAGACATAATCAGAAGCCTTTATTAGCAATATGGGGAGTTGGATTTGATGACAATAGAAAATATAGTATTTCTGATGTAAATGAAATGATAACTAAATTGAATGGAGGTGAATCAAGGAATTCTATTATGTTGGGTGTACCCTATTATTGGAGAACGCTAGATAATGATACCGAAAAGGATTCTCTTCTTCACTCTGTTATAAAATTATCGGACATTATTATGCCTTGGGCTGTTGGACGCTATAATTCTGACTCATATAGGAGTGTAGCAACTAAAACCTTAATTGAGGATATTAAATGGTGTAAAGAGAATAATATTGATTATGTTCCTTTGATTTTTCCAGGATTTGGTTGGGGTAATCTTAAGAATGACCCGAGTAGTTATAACTTAATTCCTAGAGAAGAAGGAGAATTCTTTTGGAAACAGGTATCAGGGGCGAAATTATCGGGTGTCGAATCTCTTTATCTTGCTATGTTTGATGAAATAGATGAAGGCACTGCACTATTTAAATGTTTAAGAAATAGTGAGGTTCCATTAAATGGATCTGGTAAATTTATAGGAATTGAAGATCATTTGGAATCGGATTATTATTTATGGTTATCTGGTGAAGCCAGAGAATGGATGAAAGGAAAAAATGGCTACTCTTCTAAAAAGCCTGTACGGAATAAATCAAATTAGTTTTATTGAAAATGAGATATAATATATTAGTTATTTTTTACTTAGCATTTCTTTCGATGGGTTATTCACAAAACAGTGGATATGGAAAAGAAAAAGGTTTTGTAGATTATGTGAACCCCTATATGGGAAATATTAGTCATCTGCTCGTACCAACTTTCCCAACAATTCACATGCCTCATAGTATGTTGAGGGTGTACCCTGAACGAGAGGACTATACAGGTGATGTTCTAAAAGGTCTTCCCATAGTTGTTACGAGCCACAGGGGAAGCTCAGCATTTAATCTGAGTCCTTTCAGTGGAGATAGAGAAGAATTAGTGCCTGTGATAAACTACAGTTATGACAATGAAAAAATTACCCCTTACAGTTATTATGTTTATCTTGATGAAGCAGATATTTCTGTTGACTATACTCTATCGCATCAATCGGCAATATATGAACTCAACTTTGGCAAAGATGAAGATGTAGCAGTGATATTAAACTCAAGAAATGGTGAACTTAACTGGGACGGCACTGCTCTGTCGGGATATCAGAATTTAGTGAATAACACTAAAGTTTATCTCTATCTTGTTCCTGAGCAAACACCAGAAAGTGTTTCTGACACGCATGCATCAGGACGAAATGCAAATCTTGTATTGAGTTGGCCCAAAGAGAATAAAAAATTAACTTTAAGATATGGTATTTCTTTTATTGATGAAATGCAGGCTCGTAAAAACCTTGAGAGAGAAGTATCAGGTAAAAGTTACAGTGAGATTGCAGATGCCGGTCGTGAATTATGGAATACTGAGCTAAGTAAAATTGAAGTTTCAGGTGGCAGCGAAGATGATAAGGTTTTATTCTATACATCGCTTTATCGTAGTTATGAGCGTCCCGTCTCAATTTCTGAAGATGGAAGATACTTTAGTGCCTTTGATGGTAAGGTTCATGAGGATTTTGGCAGACCATTTTATACTGACGACTGGATTTGGGACTCATATAGGGCACATCATCCTTTGAGGATTCTTATTGATGCAAAGAGAGAAGAAGATATTCTGAACTCTTTCTTATTGATGTCGGAACAGATGGATAATTTCTGGTTGCCTACTTTCCCTGAAATTACCGGAGATAGCAGGAGAATGAACTCCAATCACGGAGTAATTACACTGTTGGATGCTCACGTCAAAGGACTAAAGAACTTCGATCTGGAGAAAGCTTATCTTGCAGGCAAGGGTGCAATAATGGAGAAAACACTAGCACCATGGTCAGGAGCTCCTTCAGGTGAACTTGATAAATTTTATCATGAGAAAGGTTTTATTCCTGCATTGCGTGACAGTGAAGTGGAAACAATTCCAGAAGTGCATAGTTTTGAACGAAGACAACCTGTTGCTGTTACATTAGGTACTTCTTATGATCAGTGGAGCCTTGCCCAACTTGCAAAAAGTTTAGGATTGAATGATGATTATGAGTATTTCATGAATGCGTCATATAACTACAGAAATCTTTATAACAAGGAGACTGGATTTTTCCATCCTAAAGATAAGAATGGTAATTTTATTCAACCTTTCGACTATCGATATGATGGAGGAATGGGTGCCCGCGGTTATTATGGCGAAAACAACGGGTGGGTATATCGTTGGGATGTACCTCATAACATTCCTGATCTTATCAGTTTGATGGGAGGCAAAAAACAATTTGCAAATAATTTGGATGCGATGTTTGTAGAGCCATTGGGTAAGAGTAAATATGCTTTTTATAGCGAGTTGCCCGACCATACAGGTAACGTTGGGCAATTTTCAATGGCAAATGAGCCATCTCTGCATATTCCTTATTTATATAATTATGCTGGTGAACCCTGGAAGACACAGAAGAGAATCAGAACACTGATTAATCAATGGTTCAGGAACGACCTGATGGGCGTACCAGGTGATGAAGATGGAGGCGGTCTTTCTTCTTTCATCGTATTTTCACAAATAGGTTTCTATCCTGTAACACCAGGTACCACAGAATATACAATTGGAAGTCCGTTCTTTGAGAAAGTAAAAGTTAATTTAGGCAATGGCAAGTATTTAGAAATTGAAGCTAAGAATAGTTCTTTTGAAAATAAATATATTCAATCGGCCTCTTTCAATGGTAAATCACTTAATAGTGCCTTTATTGATCATTTCGACTTAATGGAAGGTGGAAAACTGGTTTTTGAAATGGGCAATAGAGCAAATAGAAGTTGGGGTATTGAGTAGCAGAGATTTACATTAAATATATGAAAACAAAACACTTACTTATATTATTTTTATTAGCAACATTTTCAATAACCGTTGCTCAGGAAAGGAGTTTTATGATCTTAGGTGATATTCACTACGACCTCATTGAAGATCATGATATGGAATGGCTGAAAACCAAACCGGATGATTTAAGACAAGTAAAAGAATATTCTCAAATAACCAAAGATATTTGGCCTGCTTTCAGCAACCATTTAAGAGATGTAGCTATTAATTATAGTCCAAAAGTGGAAGCCATTGTTCAGTTGGGCGATCTTTCTGAAGGTTTGGCCGGCACAGAATTTCTTGCTGATCAAATGGCAAAAAACACTGTAAAAGGTGTTAAAGAAGTAAATATGCCAGTTCCATGGATAGTAATAAAAGGTAATCATGACATAACAGGACCCGGCGCTAAAGAAGCATTTGACAAACATTATATTCAAATGTTTCAGGATCAGCTTGGAAGAAAAGATATTAATTCTGCTAACTATGCACACCAGATTGGAGAAAATCTTTTCGTTGCTCTTGACCCATGGGATAATAGAGAGGATCTGTTAGATGAACTGGAAAAAAATCTTTCATCGTCAGATGCAAAATTTAAATTTCTTATGGTTCATGAGCCAGTTATCCCAATAAATGAACGTTGCTGGCATCTGTACAGAAACGATCAGAAGAAAAGGGAAAGGTTATTGGAAATTGCAGCTAAAAACAGAGCGATTGTTTTGACAGCACACTTGCACTTATATGCAATTGTTAATAGAGAAACAGAGTATGGTCCAATAATTCAACTTTCATTTAATAGTGTTATTAGAGATCTTGAGCGTACTTCTGCTAATAAAGTTTACACAAAATATGGCTGGAATTTAGCTACTGACCATCCTGAATGGCAACCGGAGACTTTACCACAAAGAATAAAATGGCTGGATGAAGAGAGCAGATATGTAACTTATTTCAAACAACAGGAGCTTCCAGGTTACGGATTAATAACCACTAATGAAGAAAATGGTGAAATCTTTATGGAGTACCATTCGGCAATAAATAAAACACCTTATGAAAGAATTTGCATTTCAGATTTATATAAATAATTGAAAGCAATTTAAAAGACAACATCAATATCGCATTATGACAAGATTAAACAGTTTACAGATAAATATTTGTCTGCTATCAATCATTTTTATTATGGGTTTACAGAGCTTCAGCTCTGTAGCCCAAAATAAAACAATTCAAATAGTTCAGATTACTGACCCACAGTTTGGTTTTTTTGATGAAAATAAAAGCTTTGTAAAAGAGACCATGCTATATACAGAAGCTATTAAACAGATTAATAAACTAAAACCCGATTTTGTAGTAGTAACAGGTGATTTTGTAAATAACTCCAAAGATGTTAATCAAATTGAGGAGTTCAAGAGAATCACAGCCGGTTTGGATGAAGATATACCACTGTATTTGAGTCCCGGCAATCATGATTTGGGGCAGAATCCTACAAAAGAAGATTTTGAGTTCTATTTCTCACAATATGGGAAAGGTAACGACAGATTTGCATTTGAATATAATAATTCATATTTCATAGGGCTAAATTCTGTTATTATAAAATCGAAAACTAATAAGAGAGATGAAAAGAAACAGTTTCGCTGGCTTAAAAGAAAACTGAAGCATGCAAAATTCTCAGATGTGATAATAGTTTTTACACATTATCCTTTTTTTATTAAAGATTTTGATGAAAATGAGAACTACTCAAACCAAAGCAAGAAAGATCGATCAAAATATTTCACTTTGTTTAAAAAATATGGAGTAGATGCCATCTTTGCAGGTCATTTACATAATAATGCAGAGTCTTCATACAACGATATTGATATGATAACCACCAATGCCGCAGGCAGACCTTTGGGAAAGGCTGAGCCAGGATATAGATTGATCGAAATTAAGAATAGTAAGCTGAGTACAAAATATATCAATACACTAATAAACTCTACAGTTCTAGAAACTTCTTACTAATATTCTGTATATTAATGATATTGATATATTCACAAGCAAGATGATTTTTGTTGAACGTCTTTTAGTTTTAAATACAAAGCAGAAATAAAGAATTAAAGAAAACGCATCATTGTTCGGTTTACTACAGTTTTCATAATATATTGATTTTCTGACACTATTGTCGCAAAGCATAACTGTAGATAGAACAAAGAGAAGTACAATCATTATGTGATTGTAGAAGTCGAATATGGTAAAACTATACATAGCCGCAATTATTGTAAACTAAATCACAAGCATTATGTCGAATAATGTGAGTCTCATGTTTTGTTTGACAGTACTGCCTTTAATATCGATATCCTAAGATTAATCAGTTATTAATTGTTCTTTGAAAATCAGATATTTATCTGACAGTTGGTTTTTACAATTTAAAGTTACTTGAATAAATATTACATAGCTTAATTACTAAAATTCAAATTTAAAAATAGAAAAAATGAGACGTAATTTAATTTTATCAGTGTTTTTCACCTTGTTCATTTCCGTATTCTCAATATTTGGACAAGCTAAGTATGTATTTTATTTTATTGGTGACGGCATGGGAGTAGATGTTGTAAACCTAACAGAAACATATCTCTCAGACGTCAATGGAGAGCGAGGATCAGTATCTTTGTTGATGACTCAATTTCCCGTAGCAACTTTTGCTACAACCTTTTCTGCAAATGCAGATGTAACAGACTCTGCCGCATCCGGTACAGCTTTGGCAACCGGTAAAAAGGCCACTAACGGTACACTGGGATTAGACCTTGAGGGAGACCCGATTGAAACGATTGCAGAGAAAGCAAAAAAGGCTGGAAAAAAAGTGGGGATAGCTACAACAGTTACCATCAATCATGCTACTCCGGCAGCTTTTTATGCACATCAGAATAGCAGAAATATGGGTTATGAAATATCGCATGATCTGTTGGCTTCTGGTTTTGATTTTTTTGCCGGTGCCGGTTTTTTTGATGCAAAAGATATCTATACACTTGTGGAAGATGCTGGCTACACTGTTTCAAAAGGATTTAATGATTTCAGAGCAAACGCAAGAAACTCAGATAAAGTGATTCTTGTGCATGAAGAAAAATCGGGAGGGATTCCTTATTATATTGACCGAACGGAACAAGATCTGTCATTGAAACAAATAACGGAAGCAGCTATTGATGTGCTCACCAGAGATAATAAAAAAGGTTTTTTTCTGATGCTTGAAGGTGGTAAAATTGATGGTGGCGGACATGGAAATGATGGTGCTACCATGATTAAGGAAGTAATTGATATGGACGAAGCCATACAGGTTGCTTTTGATTTTTATAAAAAACATCCGAAGGAAACATTGATTGTGATTACGGCAGATCACGATACGGGAGGTATTTCCTACACCGGAAACAATAAGATTCAGAACTTGCAATATCAGCAATATTCCCAGAATGAACTCTCAGCTAGAATGAACAAATTAATGGAAGAGAAAAACAATAAGGTTTTCTGGGAGGATATTAAAGCATTACTGAGTGAGACAATGGGACTTTGGAAAGAAGTGCCTGTTAGCTGGAAGTATGAGCGTATTTTGCGTGATACATACGAAAACACAATTGCCAAAAACAAGGATGACAAAGATGTAAATCTTTATGCCGAAAATAAACTGATGGCTGCAAAGGCTAAGGAGGTTTTAAATAGCATTTCGGGTTTGGGATGGGCCACCGGAGGACATACGAATGGTTATGTTCCGGTTTTTGTTATCGGTAAAGGGCAGGAATCATTTACCCATAAAATGGATAATGTTGATATACCTCTTAAAATTATTGAAGCTGCAAAATATTGATAATGAAAAACTACCGTTCGGGGAGATTAGGTAGTTTCGAGCTATCAGAAGAGCGAGGGTAAAACAAGATTCAAATCGTGAAACAAAAGGTTGTATGCAAATTAGCCCTAAACCCTAAAAAAACGGAGAATATGAAATTGAAAGAAACCGCATGAATATTTGTTTGTGTGGTTTTTTTGTTATTATCCCATATTACCTATTCAGGTAATAATAAAATTGATAGGGACAAGGGTAAGCTACCCCGGTCCTTGAAAGACAAGGGACCGAAAACAGAACTCAAGCTGATAAACAGACGATACTACTTTTAGAGCGTAAAATCCGCTTATGACAAGACGCTCAAGAGAGGTCTCGCTCGGCATCCTGGGGAAGCATCATTCAAGACTGCCGAGGATAATCAAACACTCGTGATTTATGGGCTCAACCATGATGATACGGACGAGATTGGAGCTCCTGTTTTCCGCATTGGGACACCCTAAAAATTTTCCTCAATAATTCTGTACAGTTCAGCCTGCTGCTCATCCATTTTAAGCAGCTTTGTCCGGGTGTGTTTTGCATCAGGGAGGCTGTAAGTGATTTGATACATGTTTTGAGTGACCTGGTTTGCCTTCTGCGGAGAGAGGTTTGATTTTTCCTTTTGCAAGATGCTTTCCAATTCCTTATAAATTGAATACGCGGTGAATGCTATACAGATATGAGCCTCGATGCGGTGCTTGATCCTGTGATATATGGGGCGTATGCGCAGGTCCGTCTTAGATATGCGAAACGCTTTTTCTATATGCCACAACTGTGCGTAGTTCTCCAAAATCATTTTGCCCGAAAGTCTGCTGTTGGTAATGTACCCTTTTAGTCCGTCCCAAATGCTGTCCGATTCATATTTTTGGTAATCGATACTGATGTTTATCTCGCCCGTCATTTCAAGATATTTATTGTAGCCTCTGTTGTTTATGTTAGCTTTGGTCAATCGTCCCGATTTCAGCCGTTTCTCCAATCGTTCCAAACCTCTTTTTCGGTTATGGGCATCTTTGCGTGCCCTTGCATCGGAATAATGAACAATCAACCGCCTTGTTCTTTTCTTTTTCTCAATTACAACCTCTTTGTCAATACTATAAAAATCTCCGTCTTGATATCTATAACCGATAATTTCTTGTTGAACTGTCTTAGTCTCGTTTTTTAACCTTGCTCCGATGATATACTGATAGCCTTCATCCTCCAAGGCTTTCAGGTTGTCGTTAGAAAGCAATCCCGAATCGACGATAACGACTGGTTTGTTAAGACCAAATTTTTCTTGTATTTTCTCCAAAAACGGAATAAGCGTATGCCCCTCATAGGTATTGCCTTCAAAAATATCGTAACCGATGGGGTAACCGCTCAATCCCACTAATAAACCAATAACTATCTGCGGGTTGCTGTGTTTGCCGTCTTTGCTGAAACCCGTCTTTCGCAAATCGTCCTCGTCGCTTGCTTCGAAGTAAAGAGTGGTCATGTCGTAAAACACCACGCTTATGTTTTCTTTCAACGTACGTCTGGTATGAGCAAAAGCTATTTGCTCTACTTGTTCCTTAAGGCGGTTGCTGAGCTTGTCCAAGAAACGATAAATCTTGTCGGTGTCAATCAAAACCCCTTGATAGCGGTAAAGATACTCTGTTGTTTTTAACTGATGTTTCGCAGTTAAAAATGAAGTTGATAATCAGAGGATAAGAGATAAAAAAAGCAGCATATTTTAGC
>ENA-UOOK01003401-UOOK01003401.1-fermentation-metagenome-genome-assembly--contig:-NODE-3401-length-18144-cov-8.260379_pt1 | contig 18144 bp, 16 predicted proteins | sample MGYA00245777_ERZ724023 | MGnify/ENA primary metagenome ERZ724023 (study PRJEB28704, sample SAMN03018312) | fermentation metagenome | biome: anthropogenic terrestrial biome; feature: soil; material...
AAAGTTTCAACATCACAAGAATGTGATGTTTTAATAATGGATGAGATTATGGCTGCTTTAACAAATAAACTTATTGAGGTTGACGAATTAATAGAATTAATTAAAGATAAAAGTCCAAACATAGAGCTTATTTTAACTGGGAGGGATGCACCTTCTGGGATAATAGAAATAGCTGATCTCGTTACTGAAATGGGGGAAGTTAAGCACTATTTTAATAAAGACATTCCCGCAAGATACGGCATAGAATACTAAAACAATAAATAATAGGAATTATAGGGGACTATTTTAGAATAGTTCCCTATAACTTCAAATAGGGAATGCGGGAATATAGGAATACGGGAACACTAACCCTGTGATATAATGTCATCCATAGAATATAGCCCAGCTTTTTTATTATACAAATATTTTGCCGCCTTAAGTGCTCCAACTCCAAAAACATCTCTTGACAAGGCGGTGTGCTTTATTTCAATTACCTCACCTGCACCTGCAAAGTAGACGGTATGCTCTCCTACTATATTTCCTCCTCTTAATGCGTGTATACCTATCTCTTTAGGTGATCTTTTTTCCGTCTTTGAATGTCTTCCGTAAGTATATTCATACTTTTGGCTTAATGAGTCATTTATAGCATCTGCAATGGCAAGTGCAGTTCCACTTGGAGAGTCTGCCTTTTGGTTATGATGCTTTTCAACTATCTCTATATCAAAAGAATCCTCAAGTATAGGAGCACACTGCTTTACTAAATCTAATATAAGGTTTATTCCAATTGACATATTAGCAGATGTTAAAATAGGTATTTCATTAGATGCTGCGTTAATCTTATCTCTGTCATCAGGGGATAGACCTGTGGTGCAGTATACAACTGGCTTTTTATTTAAGGTTGCAAATTCTAATATAGATGGAAGTCCTTTTATATTAGAAAAGTCAATTATTACATCAAAATCTTCTTTTACATCAGATAGGGTGGAATGGACATTATAAAAGTTTTTGCATTTCTCTGGTGATATATCAACACCTGCAGCTATTGTAACATCATCATTCTCAGAGTCAAGCCTAGTTATAACCTGCCCCATTCTTCCATTACAACCATTTAATAATATTTTAATCATGAAACCACTCCTTAAGTTTGATACCATACTTAATCATTTCATTCCTTAGTATGTTAGCATTTTTATCAGACATGCCTACAAGAGGAAGTCTTAAATTGCCTACACCCATGCCCATCATGTTCATTGCCTCTTTAACTGGGATTGGATTTGTTTCTATAAATAATGCTTTTATTAAAGGAAGCATCTTAAGCTGCAATGAAAGTGCTCCTTTATAATCCCCCCTAAAGTATTTACAAACCATATTATGGGTATCTTTTGGCAGAATATTTGCCACAACAGATATTACTCCTTTTCCACCTATAGAAAGTATTGGAATTACCTGATCATCATTGCCAGAATATATATCAAGCTTATCACCACATAATTCTTTTATGGTTAGTATCTGAACAATGTCGCTGCTTGCCTCTTTAACTCCAGAAATGTTTGGAACCTTAGTAAGCTCATATAATGTTTCAGGAAGTATATTCATGCCTGTTCTAGATGGCACATTATAAATTATTATTGGCTTTTTAACAGAAGCTGCAATTGCTTTGAAATGCGCTATACATCCTCTTTGGGTTGTTTTATTATAGTAAGGGGTTATAACCAATAGCCCATCAGCACCAGCATCATCAGCCCATTTACTAAAATCAGCAGAATAACTAGTATTGTTTGTTCCTGTACCAACAATTACAGGGATCCTTTTGTTTACTGCATCTATGGCAAATTTGATAGTTTCTTTTTTCTCTTCCTGGCTCATTGTGGAAGCCTCTCCAGTAGTACCGCAGATAATTATTGAATCAGTACCCTCTTTGATATGCCATTCAATTAACTCTTCAAGTTTTTTAAAGTCCACCCCATTTTCAGTAAAAGGTGTGACTATAGCAACACCAGAGCCTGTAAAAATACTCATATTTACCATCCTTTCATTTAAATAATATTAGGCGTTTAGGCCTTCAGTAGGCCTTCAGTAGGCCTTTAATTATAATAGCAATTCAGCTATCTGAACTGCATTTGTTGCAGCGCCTTTTCTTATATTGTCAGCGACTACCCACATATCGATTCCATAATCTACGCTTTCATCTCTTCTAATCCTTCCAACAAAAACCTGATCTTTACCAGTAGCTAATACGGGCATTGGATAAATATTGTTTTCAATTTCATCTTGAAGTATTATGCCAGGGCTATTTTTTAAATGAGACTTTAGTTCATCTAAATCAAAATCATTCATCAATTCAACGTTTATGGATTCGCTATGGCTATAAAAAACTGGAACCCTAACTGCTGTAGCCGTTATCTTAAGTGTATCATCGTGGAAGATTTTCCTTGTTTCGTCCACCATTTTCATTTCTTCTTTTGTATAGCCATTTGGGAGAAATGAATCTATATGTGGGATACAGTTTCCAGCTATAGGATATATAAACTTTTTAGGAGCTTCTCCTTTATATCCATTTTCAAGGTCATTATATCCTCCTAATCCTGCACCAGAAACAGACTGATATGTTGAATATACAATTCTTTTTATTCCATACTTTTGTTGAAGTGGTTTAAGTGCAGCAACTGCTTGTATTGTTGAGCAATTTGGGTTTGCAATTATTCCCTTGTGCAGATTTACATCTTCAGGATTAACTTCTGGAACTACAAGGGGTACATCTTTATTCATTCTCCAAGCACTGCTGTTATCTATTACAACTATGCCTTTTGATGTAGCTATTGGAGCAAATTTTAAACTAGTATCTCCACCAGCTGAAAACAGTGCAATATCCATACCTTCATTAAAGGAATCTTCAGTGAGCTCTTGTACGGTATATTCTTTACCATTATATTCAATCTTACTTCCTGCAGACTTTTTTGATGAAAAAAGATATAGATTATTTATAGGGAAATTTCTCTCGCTTAAAACCTCAAGCATTTTTCTCCCTACCATACCAGTTGCTCCTACAACTGCAACATTAACATTATCCATTTATAATTACCTCCCTAATTAATTCTAATTTTAATCCTAATCTTAAGATTCTACTGCGGTTTCAATGGAAACACCTTTTTTCGATATTTTGTCTAATTCATTTTTATCAGCTTTTTCATCAGTGATTAGTATTTTTATATCAGATGCATCACACACCTTTGAAAAAGTAACTCTTCCTATTTTTCTGTAATCTGCTACAACTATATTTTCCATTGTAGAGCTTATTACTGCACGGGTAAAATCTGCTGTATCTATAGTGGATGTTGTAACCCCGCCTTTTGATTCAATACCTGCACATGGAATAATTGATTTGTCAAAATAGAAGGCATTAACATCACTAATTGCCCTGCCTCCAAGTATGTTCCCTTTAAAGTTCTTGACTCTGCCTCCAACTATTATTGTTTCTATATTAGAGTATTGGCAGACGATTTTACCTATGTCTATAGAATTTGTGACAACCGTTATTTTCTTATTGAAAATGTAAGGTATTATGGCCCGAGTGATCATGCTCCCAATTAGAAAGATAGTGTCACCATCTTCTATATATTCAGATGCTTTTTTAGCGATTGCTTTTTTTTCAGCCATTGCTTCTTTTTCGCCTTCTTCTATGGTAGGAAGCCACATGGCCTTTTGAATTTTAACAGCGCCTCCATGAGTTTTTTTAAGAAGGCCTTTTTTCTCAAGATCGGTTAGATCCCTCCTGATGGTATAAATTGAAACATCAAACTTTTCTGCAAGCTGATTTATTTTTACAATTCCATCTTCTTCTAGCATCTGAAGTATTATTTTCTTTCTTTCCTCAGTTAGCATAATAAATCCCCCTGAAGTATTATATTCACTATGTGCTAATAATTTGACTACAATATTGCAATTATGTGCTAACATTGTGCTTATATTTAAAATACCAGTACAAGCTTTATGTGTCAATAAGAATATGTAAAATATTTAAAATGAAATTTTATGCACAGTAGAGTTCAAGAAAAAAATTAGAACTTGCAATTTTCAGAATATTCGCTAACACGTGAAAATTAGCCTTAAATATAAATATTGTAATAAAGTTTGTAAAAAAGAAAAAATGAAGTATAATTAAATTTAGAAGCCCTTGATAATCAAGGGTGGGATGTACTGGACAATTCAGGATATGGCACTTTGTGGTATATGAGAAAATTCTGTATAGTTGTACTATTATGCAATTTAATTTTGTTATTGACATAGGTATTTGCATATGCTATGATATAAAAAATTATTTATTAATAAATATAAGCTTTTTGCGTGTGCAATATGCAGACAAGCCTAATACTTACCAATATTTCTTTAAAAATGGCCTAAAGTATGTACAATTAATAAAAGTATCAACCATATTATGCAAGAATATCATCAACAATAATCTAAAAATAAATGACGGATAAATATTTGTAACTTTATTGAAGAATAATTGATATGGTGATAGAATGATAATATTAAATTGTATTTATATGGCGAACGAATGTCCGTATAACACACTTAATAATTGTGTATAATAAGTAAATTTGCTTATTATACTTATTATAAATACAATAAAAGTATTAAATTAAAGGGGGAAATAAAATGAAAAGGAAGAAAGTATTATCTGTTTTACTTTCGTTTATGCTTGTTATCTCTGTTTTATTGACAGGCTGCGGGGCTAAAGAAACAGACGGGGGAGACAAGTCTAATAACGGGGAAATTGATGCAGATCAAACTGTAAATCTTGTAGGATATGATTTTTCATCTCTTGACCCTTGTGCAGTAAATGATATGGAATCTTTTACTGTAATGTCAAATGTTTATGAAGGCTTATTTAGAGAAGTAGAAAAGGACGGAAAACCCGATGTTGAAAAAGCAGGTGCAGAAGATGTAAAGATATCAGATGATGGACTTGTATACACTTTTAAATTAAGAGATGCTAAATGGTCAGATGATAAACCAGTTACCGCTCATGACTATGAATATGCATGGAAAAGATTAGTAAATCCAGATACAGCTGCAGATTATGGTGAATTTATAAACTGCGTAAAAGGCGTAGAAGCTTATAGAGAAGGAAAAGCTAAAATAGAGGATGTTGGAATAAAAGCAGTAGATGATAAAACATTTGAGGTAACACTAGAACAACCAACAGTATACTTTGAAAAGATGCTTGCATTTGGTGGATTATCACCTCAGAGGCAAGATATAGTTGAAAAGTATGGCAAAGAGTATGGGTCAAGCATAGACAAGACTGTTTATAATGGACCATTTGTAGTATCTGAATATGCAAAGGGCTCTAAAATAGTTTATGCAAAGAATGAAAAATATTGGGATGCAAAAAACATTAAGCTTCAAAAGGCAGTTGGTACAGTACTGGAGGAGCCAACTACAATAGTTAAGATGTTTGAAACAAAAGAGCTTGATATGGCAGGAGCATCAGGTGATGACCTAGTTAGACTTTCAAAACAAGCAGAAAGCGGAGAGTTTAAACACGTTCAAGGTGCTTTACCATCAGTATTCTATTACACTTTTAATCATACTAATGAATATTTAAAGAATCCTAAAATAAGATTAGCAATATCACTTGCTTATGATAGACAGCAACAAATAGATATAATATGGAAGAGAAACATACCAGCATTCGGTATGGTTCCACCAGTTCTTACAGTTGGAGATGATGATTATAGACAAAACATTGAAGAGCCTCTAAAGAAGGTTATGGCTGATAACCCAGATCCTAAAAAGTTATTGGCTGAAGGATTACAAGAGTTAGGAAAAGATCCTGATCCTTCAAAGATTAAGTTAACGCTTTTACAAGGAAAAGCTAACTCAACAAGAACAGCTCAAGCACAATATATTCAAAACCAACTTAAAAAGAATTTAGGTATTAATATCGAAATTAAATATGCTGTTGATGGTCCATCATATTTTAGCGATAGACAGCAAGGAAACTTTGATATTTGTACAGGTGGATGGGGAGCAGACTTTAATGATGCACTCTCATTCTTCTCAATATTTACAAGCAACAACCCAAATAATGAAGCAAAATATAAGAGCGCTGAGTATGATAATTTAATTAAGAAGTTAAGCACAGAAACAGATCAGAAAAAGAGATTGGAATTATTTAGAGAGACAGAAGAATTGCTTCTTGTAAAAGATGCAGTAATATCTCCTTATTTTTATCAAGACGTAAACTCATTCGAACAGAACTATATGAAGGGTATGTATATACCAGCATTTAGCGGATATTATATTTTGAGAGATGTTTACGTACAAGGAAAATAATATGTGCTAGATTTTAAATACTACATTTCCATTTGTAAGTAGCAACTACAACAGGACATAGATCCTGTTGTAGTTCTGCTATTATAAGGAGAGAAGGGAGAGGGACATTAATGGGGAAATATATAATGAAGAGGATAGGCTATATGTTTATTACACTCTTTATTATTGCTACGGTTACTTTTATGTTAGTTAATTTTATACCTGGTGACCCAATAGGGGCAAAAGCAAAGGCATTACCGGAAAGCGTACAGCAAAATATAAGGAAAAAATATAAGCTTGATGAGCCGATTTACGTTAGGTATGGGTATTATCTATATGATCTTGTAAGAGGGGATTTAGGTGAATCCATTCATTATCCAGGCAGAAGCGTTAATACTATAATAAAGGATCAATTTCCAGCATCATTTAAACTAGGCATACAAGCAGTGTTATTAGGACTTATTATTGGACTGCCATTAGGTATTATAGCAGCTTTCCACAGATCAACATGGGTCGATTATACTGTAATGTTTATTGCTATAATAGGAATATCAATACCTAGCTTTGTTCTTGCAGTACTTTTGCAATTATATGTAGGAGGAAAGTTTGGATTGCCAATTGCAGGGTGGACAGGTAAAACACATATGTTTTCAGGTTTTAAATATACCGTTTTGCCAACCCTTTCACTAGCATTACCTGGCATTGCATCAAATGCAAGATTTATGAGGACTGCCGTACTTGATGTAATTAACCAAGACTATGTATTAATGGCAAAATCTAAAGGGGTACCTAAGTTTACATTAGTTTGGAAGCATATAATAAAGAATGCAATGATCCCTGTAGTAACTATATTAGGACCAAGAATAGCAAGTATAATTACTGGTACTATTGTAGTTGAGCAACTATTTGCAGTCCCAGGACTTGGAAGAGAATTAGTAAATGCAATAGGAAATAGGGACTACACGGTTGTAATGTCTCTTACGGTATTTTTCTCGTTCCTTTATGTATTATCACTGTTAATTGTTGACATTATTTATGTGCTAATAGATCCAAGAATAAAGCTTGAAGCTACTAATAAAAAGTAAGGAGGGGTATTATGGTAGATGTAAATAAAGATAAGTTTGTGATAATAGGTTGTAAAGATAAAGATGCTGAAGCTATCGTAAGACCCAATTTAAGCTTCTGGCAGGATGCTTGGAGAAGGCTAAAGCAAAATAAAGTAGCAATATTATCACTTGGCATTTTACTGGTAATTATAGTACTGACAATATTTGTACCTATATTTTCTAAACAAGATTTTAGTGAACAAAATTATGAGTTATTAAACCAAAGACCTTCTGCACAGCATTGGTTTGGAACAGATAACCTTGGCAGAGACCTGTTTGTAAGGGTTTGGAAAGGCGGAAGGGTTTCTTTAATTATAGGGTTTGTAGGAACTTTTATAGAGCTTGTAGTAGGATGTATATATGGAGGCATAAGCGGATACTTTGGCGGAAAAGTCGACATGGTTATGATGAGAATTGCAGAAGTAGTTGCAAGTGTCCCTTACCTATTAGTTGTTATATTATTGCTATTAGTTCTTCCTAAAGGCGTTTTTACATTGATATTAGCATTGTGTATAACTGGATGGGTTGGCATTGCGCGGCTTATAAGAGGGCAGGTAATGCAGCTTAAAGGCTCTGAGTATATACTTGCTGCAAAGGCATTAGGAGCAAATTCCAGTAGAGTGCTATTTAAGCACTTAATACCTAATACAATAGGTATTATTATTGTGTACATGACAATGGATGTACCAGGATTTATATTTGATGAAGCCTTTTTAAGTTTCTTGGGATTAGGGGTACAATCGCCTGACACTAGCTGGGGTGCATTGGTTTTTGAAGGACAAGGGGTTATGACAAATCATCCTCATGAACTTATATTTCCTGCACTTGCTATATGTTTGACTGTATTGGCATTTAACTTACTTGGTGATGGATTACGAGATGCTCTTGATCCAAAGCTTAGACAGTAAAGGGGGAGATATATATGGCAAAGCTACTTGAAGTAAGAGATTTGAGAGTTTCATATCACACATATGCTGGCGAAGTTCAGTCAGTAAGAGGAATATCATTTGATGTTGATAAAGGAGAGTCCTTGGCCATTGTCGGTGAATCCGGATGTGGAAAGACTGTTACAGCTAAAACTATAATAGGACTTATACAAACTCCTCCTGGAGAAATTAAAAAAGGGAGCAGTGTCCACTTTGATGGGAAAGATATACTGAAATTTACAAATAAAGAATTAGAACAATATAGAGGGTCAGAAGTGAGCATGGTGTTTCAAGACCCTATGACATCATTAAACCCTACCATGAAAGTAGGGAATCAAATTGCTGAAAGCTTAATAATTCATAATGGTATGTCAAAAAAGGAAGCATTGAAAGAGGCAGTAAAGATGCTGGAACTTGTTGAGATACCAAACGCAGAAAGCAGAGCAAAACAGTATCCCCATGAGTTTTCTGGAGGTATGAGGCAAAGGGTAATGATAGCTATAGCTCTCGCATGTAATCCTAAATTGCTTCTTGCAGATGAGCCAACAACAGCATTAGATGTTACAATACAAGCTCAGATAATAGATTTAATGAAGGATTTACAGAAGAAATTGGGTACTGCAATAATACTTATCACTCATGATTTAGGTGTTGTTGCTGATATTGCAAAAAATGTTATTGTTATGTATTCAGGCCAGATAGTTGAAAGAGGAAATACTGATGATATATTTTATTATCCACAACATCCATATACATGGGCATTGCTTAGTTCAGTGCCTAGATTGGATTTAAATCAGAAGGAAGACTTGACATCAATCCAAGGTACTCCTCCAGATTTGCTAGCACCTCCAGTAGGATGTCCTTTTGCCTCAAGATGTAATTACTGCATGCAGATATGCAGAGAGGCTATTCCAGAGGTGACAGAAATTAGTGACACCCATAAGGTGCAGTGCTGGTTACACCATCCATATGCACCAAAGGTTGATATTCCCATAGGAAATGGAGGGAACAAGATTGTCTACTAATCAGAAGGAATTACTTGTAGTTAAAAATTTAAAAAAATACTTTAGGGTCGGATCTAAATCCATATTAAAAGCTGTAGATGATGTTTCATTTGTTGTTAAAGAAGGGGAAACTTTAGGGCTTGTTGGAGAATCAGGATGTGGTAAAACTACAACAGGCAGAACCATATTAGGAATGTATCCTGCAACTAGTGGAGAAGTTATATTTGATGGCATTAATGTACAAAACCTAGATAAAAGAGGGAAAAAGGAGTTTTCAAAAAGGGCACAGATAATCTTCCAAGACCCTTATGCATCACTAAATCCAAGGATGACTGTTGGAGATATTATAGGTGAGGGAATAGATATTCACCATTTATATACTGGGAAGGAAAGAACAGAAAAGATATATGAACTTTTAGGGTCTGTAGGCTTAAATAAAGAGCATGCAAGCAGGTTCCCTCATGAGTTCTCTGGAGGGCAAAGGCAGAGAGTTGGTATTGCAAGGGCATTTGCAGTAGAGCCTGACTTTATTGTTTGCGATGAGCCTATATCAGCCTTAGATGTATCAATACAAGCTCAAGTAGTTAATCTATTAATTAAACTCCAAAGAGAAAAGGGTCTTACCTATTTATTTATTGCTCATGATCTTTCTATGGTAAAGCATATAAGTGATAGGGTTGGAGTTATGTATTTAGGTACATTAGTTGAGCTTGCATCAAGTGCAGAGCTTTATAAAAAACCGTTGCATCCATATACTCAGGCACTTCTTTCGGCTATTCCTATTCCAGATCCGGATATTGAAAGAAGCAGGCAAAGGATAGTACTTGAGGGTGATGTACCAAGTCCTATTAACCCAAAGCCTGGATGCAGATTTAGGGCAAGATGTAAATATGCAAAACCAATATGTTCAGAAGTAATGCCTGAATTAAAAGAAGTAGATAAAGATCATTTCGTTGCATGTCATCTATATTAATATTATTGTGATAACAGTAATATTAACTTATGAATAAAATCATAGTATTTCCATATAATATTTAAGTACTAAGGGGGTATTATATGAAGTACTATGATTTTTTGGATGATAGCTTAATTCGCAAAACACCATTTAAGAAAGTTATAAAGGCAAAAATAACATCTAATAAAAAACTTTCTGATGAGGAAAAAGAAAGAGAAAGGTTAAAATACGAAATAGCTGAAGAATTAGGGCTTAAAGATAAAGTAGAAAAGTATGGATGGAGCAGTCTTACTGCAAAAGAGACAGGCCAAATAGGCGGCATAATGACAAGAAGAAACAGGGACAGAAGAGAAGAAGATTTTAAAAATGGCAGGATACCTAAATGGTAATAAAGGTTAAATAGGCTGACTTAAGTAGCTTTTCTACTTTAAGCCAGCCTGTTTATTTTGTCAAAGTGCTGATTTCGGGATATGTTGAATTGACTTATCGGTAAAATGCTAATCCCCGGATATGTTGATTTACTGTAGCAGCGACTTAAATGCCCATTTTTATCCTATTTATCTACTTTGGGAAAAATGGGCATTTTGGAGCAGCGGAAGTCAATCAACATATCCGGTTTATAAACGAACAGTGGGTTTAAAGGTTTAAAAACGAGCAGTAGGTTTAAAAACCAACAGTAAATTATTAATATGATATAATTGTGGTATAGAGGAAGATGGAGGTGGTATTTTGGCTATTCCGGTATATGAGGAAATTGCAGATATGATTTTGAAAAGTAAAATGACTGTTGTATTAACAGGTGCAGGTGTTTCCACGGAGAGTGGAATACCGGATTTTAGGAGTCCTAATAGTGGATTGTGGGAAAAGGTTGATCCAATGGAGGCATTATCTAAAGGAGTTTTATATAATAGGCCTGATGTTTTTTATAATGTGGGGTTTAAGATACTTGGCTCAATGAGAGGGGCAAGCCCTAATAAAGCCCATATAATACTATCTAAGATGGAGAAAGAAGGGTATATAGATAGTATAATAACTCAAAATATTGATAACCTTCATTATGAAGCAGGATCAGTAGATGTAATGGAGGTTCACGGAAACCTGAAAACTATGCATTGCCTTAAATGTGGAGAAAGATATGGTTATGACGTGGTAGAAGAGAAGATTAAGAAGGGTGAAATTCCTCCTATTTGTCATTGCGGAGGGGTTATAAGAACTGATGTTGTTTTGTTTGGAGACAGCCTCCCTAAATGCTTTGATAGAGCATGGAGAAAGGCTCAAAAAGCAGATTTAATGATTGTTGTAGGATCAAGCCTTCAAGTAAGCCCAGTAAACTATCTACCAAGTCTTTCTAAAAAGCTTATTATAATAAATTATGGAGAGACCGCCCAAGATAGTTTAGCTGATATTTTATATAGGGAAAAAGCATCAAGTGCACTTGTTAATATATACAACAAACTGAAGGAGAAGGATGATAATACGAATGGAAAGTAATATACAATATAGAGACTTTTCCTATTATTACGATAGGCTTACCACGGATATAGACTATCAAATGTGGAGCAACTATATAATTGAAATAATAAATAGAAAAAATCTAAAATCAAAAAGGTTGCTTGAGATGGCTTGTGGTACTGGCAATATATCAATTAATATGGCCAAATTAGGCTTTAAGGTTACTGCTGCAGATTTTTCTTCGGATATGCTTAGCGTTGCATACTCAAAGGCATTAGATAACGATGTAAGTATAAAGTTTTTGTGCCAAGATATGGCTAACATGATGATAAATGAAAAGTTTGGTGTGATGCTTTGTTTATGCGACAGTATTAATTATTTAACTGACGATAACCAAATAATATCTTTATTTAACTGGGCCTATGATCATATTGAAGATGATGGGATACTAATATTTGATATAAACTCTCCCTATAAATTAAGAAATATAATAGGGAATAATACTTTTACTTATAATGAAGATGACATTGTATATATATGGGATAATTATTTAAATGATGATACTGTTGACTTTTATATTAGTTTTTTTGTTAAAGAGGGGGAACTTTATAGAAGGTTTGATGAGATTCATACAGAGAGAATATATAAAATAGATCAGTTAACCCAAATGCTAAGGCATGCAGGTTTTAGTAATATTGAGATATATGATGGATTTACATTTAATAGTCCAAGCATAAAGTCAGAAAGAATTAATTTTATTGTTCAAAAAAATAATAGCTAATTTATGCTTTACATGGAAACATCCATATGTTAAACTAATGAATATGAGATATTACTTTATTATAAAGTAGTTATCAATATAGTGGCTCAGTTGAAATTCTAAGTGATTTTAACATTTGTGTTAATTGTTTTTAACCGGCCATTAATTGCAATATTAAATGAAAGGTAGGCGAGGAGCCGGTTTTATCTCCAATTACATATGAAAAACTAATCAGCAAGTTAGCAGTATTTGATGTTAAAACTGGCAGTATGCAATGGAAAGAGGAAAAGTTAAGTGGTTTAACAGTGAAAAGGGATATGGATTTATCCAAAGAGAAGATGGCAATGATGTATTTGTTCACTATTCAGCTATTCAAATGGAAGGCTTTAAGAACCTTGAAGAAGGCACAGAAGTAGAATTTGATATAGTTGATGGCGAAAAAGGACCTCAAGCAGCTAATGTAACTCTTGCAAAATAAGTTTAAACTTAAACTAAAACCCCCGGTTTATCCGGGGTTTTTAATTTTCTGGCTATGTTGGCTTACTAGAATAGCAGAAGTCAACCAATGTAGCCTTTAATTATTTTTAATTTTGGAGGAATAAATATGAAAGATAAGATTATTCGCGGTATTGCAAAAAATGGTGATGTTAGGTTTTTTGCAGCAATTACTACGAATCTTGTTGAGAAGGCAAGCAAAACTCATGGGTGTTCCCCTGTAGCTTCGGCAGCCCTAGGACGTATGCTTACAGCTGCTTCCATGATGGGAGTAATGCTTAAAGATGATAAGGATAAGATTACTCTACAGATAAATGGGGGAGGGGATATAGGAGGAATTGCTGCAATTGGTGACAGCAAAGGTATAGTAAAAGGTTATGTGTTAAACCCTAATGTGGATATCCCTCTAAATGCGGCAGGAAAGCTTGACGTGGGTGGAGCAGTTGGAATAGATGGCAATCTGACAGTTATTAAGGATATGGGGCTTAAAGAGCCTTATATAGGCCAAGTACCTATTGTATCCGGAGAGATAGCTGAGGATATAACATATTATTTTGCAGCTTCTGAGCAAGTACCTTCTGCAGTATCTTTAGGCGTTCTTGTAGATAGGGATATGAGCATATTAGCAGCCGGTGGATTTATAATACAGATGATGCCAGAGGCTGACGATTTTACAAGAGATATATTAACATATAGGCTAGACGAGATTCCATCTGTTACAGAGGCAATAAACAAAGATGGAGGCATGAATACTATACTAGATGAACTATTTGATGGAATGGACTTTCAAATACTTTCAGAGTATGAACCGGACTTTATATGCGGGTGCAGTAAAAAGAAGGTCGAAGAGATGCTATTAAGCCTTGGGAAAAAGGAACTTCAAGATATTGCAGAAAGCGAGGAAACTACAGAGGTTGTCTGTCATTTTTGCAATAAAAGATATAACTTTACAAGAGAAGAGATATACGAATTGCTAAAGAATGCATAAAATAATATAGAATAATGTTGACATGGGCGTTAAATTTAGTTAAGATATAAATACGCGATTCCTAGAGGCTAAATAAAAACCTTTTGAGAATCAAGTAAAAACTTGTTGACAAGGGATATTAAATACTATATACTATTACTTGTCGCCAAAATGAACACATATGGGAGCATAGCTCAGCTGGGAGAGCATCTGCCTTACAAGCAGAGGGTCATAGGTTCGAGCCCTATTGTTCCCACCATATGTGGCCTAGTAGCTCAGTTGGTTTAGAGTACCGGTCTGGGACCAGGGGTCGGAGATTCGAGTTCTCTCACCTCGACTAAAATCGAAAACTATGAACCAAATTGGTGATAAAAGAGTTATAGGAAACCCCGAAGATATATTTTCCTTAAGGGTTTTAGAAATAAATGATATTTATGAGATTAGTCCCTCGGAAACATATTTTGAAATTATCGAAAAACCTTTAATATGGGAAGGTACCAGAGCGGTCAAATGGGCTTGACTGTAAATCAAGTGGCGATGCCTTCGGGGGTTCGAATCCCTCTCTTCCCACAAAAAATTAAAAAAAATGACAAAACTAACCAAAAAACAATTAAAAATTTTGCAAATAGCTGTCGATAAAGAATCTACTTATCCAAAAAATGAAGTTATTTTCGATGATGTTTCTAAATTGAAGCCTATAAGTCTAGAAAAACTTTTCATAGAATTAAAAGCTTCAACAGAAAAAGAGAAAAAGAGAGTTAGAGCTGTTTTTGATAAAATTCCTAAGGAATTTATCAAATATTTTTATGGGCCAGAGGAAATTATATTTGCAGATATAAATTCGGAAGACAGAAAAAGACATTTAAAAAAAGATGGGTGGGAATCTAAAGAGGAAAAATGGTATATTCCAAAAAGCTGGTATGATTGTTTTGTGGTCTATAAGGATAAAGAAAGTGATATAAAAGCTACTATGAGCTCTGTTTATGAGGAATCTATGAAAATAAAAAGAAAAAACCTTAAAATGGGGATAATAACCATTTTAATATCACTTATAGCACTTTCTTATTCAATATTTAATGGAGAAAGAAAAAATTCAGAAATTAAAGATCTGACAAAAAGAACCGAATTGTTGGAAAAAAGAATCGAATTATTAGAAAGAGAATAACAAATGCAATTAAAATCAGAATTTGGCTTTATCGATTTTGACGTTATCATTGATGAAAAATATCCTAATGGATTACTTTTATTCAAAGGAAGCTATATCAAAAAAGAATTTAGAGGTCAAGGAAAGTTCAAGGGAATGGTAAATACTTTATTTTCTCGAATGAAAAAAGGAACGGAAGTTCAGGTATCCCTAGCAAATAAAAATTTAGTTCATTTACATTTACATACTGCTAAAGGTTCTTTGTTAGATTCTATTTTAAAAGTTGAAGATGCTGTAAAATTTGCAAAAGAAAATAATCAAAATGCAATAGCGTTAACAGATCATGGAACAATGCAATCATATGTAGATTTTTGGAAAGAATGTGATAAACAAAATGTAAAACCAATTATAGGTTCAGAAGTTTATGAAGTTGAGTCTTTAGAAGATGCTATGAGATTAAAAAATACAGATGAAAAAAATAAAGGTACTTTACAAAGATTTCATTTAGTTTTACTCGCAAAGAGCAAAATTGGCTTTCAAAATTTATTAAAAATATCAAGTGAATCGCATACTAAGTTTTTTTATACTAAACCATTAATTGATTTAAAATGCATAAAAGAAAATAATTTAGGCGAAGGAATAATATGTTTAACTGCATGTCAAGCAGGTAGACTTAGTAAAATAATAACAGGAGAATATAAATCTGAAATATCTGCTAAAGATTATTTTACTAAGTTAGAAGATACGTTTGAAAATACTTATGTTGAAATTCAATCACATAATACAAAATCACAATATATTGCAAATAAAAAATTATTAGAATTTGCAAAAAAAAATAATAAAAAATACACAATAACCTGTGATTGTCATATGCTAGAAAAAAACGATACTGAAGCTCATGATATATTTATATATTTGGCAAAGGATTATGAAGTTGGAGAATCTTATAATGGATGTTATATGCAAACAAATGAAGATGTATATAATGAATTAAATAACAATATTTCAGAAGAAGATATACAAATAGGAATTAATGAAAGTTTTAATATATCTGAAATGGTTGAAAAGTATGATATTGGTGTTGGTCAAGAAGATCAAATGCCAATCATAGAAGTCCCAAAAAAATTTAAAAATAAAAATGAATGGTATGATTATTTAATAGAAGAAGGATTTAAAAATAAAGGACATGATAAATTAAATAAAGAAGAAATTAGATTAAGAAAAGAAAGACTTAAAAATGAGAAAGAAGTTTTAGAATATTTAGGCTATATAGATTATTTTTTAATGTTACATGTTCTGATTAACAAATTTAGAAGTAAAAAAATACCATTGGGTTATAGTAGAGGTTCTGGAGGAAATTGTTTATCTTTATTCTATTTAAATGTAACTCAAATAGATAGTTATAAATGGGATTTGGATTTCTCAAGATTTGGTAACAAAGGTAGAAAAGGTTCGGCTGCGGACTATGATATTGATATATCAAGAAAAAAAAGACAAAATGGTATAGAGATAATGAGGGAATTATTTGGTAGAAACAATGTAGCTCCAATTTGTACATTTAATTCTTTTTCTACCAAAGTTGCTATAAGAGATATAGGTAAAGTATTAGATGAAAAAGGAATTTATAACATTCCTTATGAAATACGTGATGAAGTTTCAAAAGCTATACCAGCAATAAAAACATTAAATGATTTAGGTGAGAAAGAAGAGAAAGAAGTACTATTACAAGAGTTTTTAAATCAAAGCAATGTTTTAACAAAGTATTATGAAAAATATCCTTTATGGTTTAAATATGTAATGAAATTAGAAGGATTACCTAAATCAAGAGGTAAACATGCAGGAGGTGTTTTAATAACTCCTAAACCATTAGTAGAATATTGTCCTTTATGTTTAGATAAAGATGGAGAACAAATGGTACAGTTAGAAATGCATAATGCAATGGATGATTTAGGACTTGTTAAAATGGATTTATTAGGATTAAAGACATTAGATGTTGTAGATGATACTTTAAATTTTATAAATAAGACATGGAATGATTTTGATATAAATCATTTAGACTTAGAAGATAAAAATGTATATAAAGATGTATACGCTAAAGGGAATACAGCAAATGTATTTCAATTTGAATCTTATGAATGTATAGATATGTGTAAACAAGCAAGTGTTGATAATATTGAAGATGTAATTGCTATAAATGCATTTAATAGACCAGGAACAAAAGCACAATTTCCAGATTATGTTGAAAATAAAAAAGATCCTGAAAATGCAACAATATTACATGAAGATTTAAAAGAGATATTCAGAAAAACACATGGAGTATTATTATATCAAGAACAAGTTTTAAAAATTCTTGGATTAGCAGGTTTAAATGAATCAGACCAAGATAAAGGTCGTAGAGCTATGGGTAAAAAAGATAAAGAAAAAATGATAAAATTAAAACCGTCAGTCAAGTTGGATTCTTTACCGCCGTATTTATTTACAAGGATCAATCAGTTAAAACTTGAAGCTTACGCAAAAAAACTCGACGTTATTGATTTAAGTATGGGGAATCCTGATCTCCCTACGCCTTCCCATATAGTAGACTGTTTGTGCGAGACCGTGAAACACCATACAAAAACGCACAGATATCCTCAGGCAAAAGGCATGCCGAAGTTCAGAAAAGCCGTAGCCGAATGGATGGGAAGAAGATTCGGAGTTGATCTTGACTACAATTCAGAAATTCTCACTCTTATAGGCTCAAAAGAAGGCATTGCACATTTGTGCATGTCATATCTTAACCCCGGAGATTATGTTTTGGTATGCGATCCTGCATATCCTGTACATTTCAACGGAGTTATTCTTGCAGGCGGGAAAGTTCATTCTATGCCGCTGCTTGAAGAAAATAATTTTTTACCTGATTTTACAAAGATACCGGAAAAGACGGCAAAAAAAGCAAAAATAATGCTGTTGAATTATCCTAATAATCCTACTGGAGCGGTAGCTAGTCGTGATTTTTTTGCTGAAGTAGTAGATTTTGCTCAAAAATATGATTTATT
>ENA-UOOK01003402-UOOK01003402.1-fermentation-metagenome-genome-assembly--contig:-NODE-3402-length-18140-cov-2.952557_pt1 | contig 18140 bp, 17 predicted proteins | sample MGYA00245777_ERZ724023 | MGnify/ENA primary metagenome ERZ724023 (study PRJEB28704, sample SAMN03018312) | fermentation metagenome | biome: anthropogenic terrestrial biome; feature: soil; material...
CATACTTAAGCTCGGGTCCGAAATGGCCCCCGGAATTGGAAGCTCCTATGGTGCCTGTCAGAGGAGCCTTGGCAACTACTTCATATCTGCCTGCAGAAGTAGCCAAGGTACCCGTCAGGGGGCCGGTCATGAATATGAGCTTGTTATCGGGGCTGAAAGGTTCAACCTTTGGATCAACTTCATTCATGAAATATTTTGTGCCTAAACCTCTGGCGCCAAGGTATTTCCTGGCATCCTCAGGATTAAGGCTTTCTCTTTTGATGGTCTTGTCGGTCAAATTGACTCTGAGAAGTTTGCCTGTAAATCCAAACATTATTCATACACCTCCCCAAACAAATCCTTGAACCTTTCGCCGATCTTCCTCTTTTTATTAAGGTTTGCAGGTGTAGCTTCTTTGTACTGAATTGCTCCTGAGGGACAAAGCTCCGCACACTGCGGATTCCCTCCGCACAAGTCGCATTTGATCATTTTTTTCTCTTTCGGGCTATAGGTGATATTGCCCAGTGGACATGCGCTTATGCACATCTTGCAGCCGATGCATTTTTGAATGTCAATTATTACTGCATCATTTTCCGATTTTACGATTGCTCCTACAGGGCAAACCTTCATGCAGGAAGGGTCTTCGCACTGCATGCACATGATGGGCACTGCTATGGCAGCCTCATCATAAGCCAACACGGATACTGTAGCTTGCTTCGGATTAAACTCTTCCATCCTGTTAAAGGAGCAGATCAGCTCACAGGTTCTGCAGCCGATGCACTTTTCCGGAGAAATCATTAATACTTTGCTCAATCCTTTACTGGACGCCGCATGGACGCCAGCTCCACCTCCTTTATTTAATTAAAAAAGCCCACCTGTTTTTGCACAAACTGCAACACAGATGGACTCCTTTGCACAACGGCAGGTATGGGCATTTCTACCCATGCCCTATCGTTCCAAAAACCTTAACCGGTCATATGGAATCGGAGTCGATATGAAATTTATAAGATATACATTTAATTTACTTATTCTACATGTATTAAACAACTCCTTCTAATATGACAAAAAACACAAAATATTTGTACAATTCATTTTAGAGGTTTTATATGGAGAATATATAACTATGAAATAGTCGCAAAATTAGTAATTATATGTAGAAAAAGCCAAATCATTATGGTAATGTTTAGGTAGACGAGCATGAGATTGGAAAAGGTATCTGTAAATGAAATATGGACGAGCAGGACCTTGTAGAAGCATGAAGGGGGACGGTTGATGTGAATAGCTTATGAGGATAAGATTTAGTCTATAGGTGGGATTAGCGACATAGGTCGGGGATACCAAAGCATTCAGAGGTATTTGCGAAACAAAAGGTTCACGAATGCTATAGTTAGACGACAGATAGTGCATTGCCGCGCGTCCATGCGCGGATTTGATTGGGATGGACTATGTTGATTTAGGTTTAGTGCTAATTTGAATATGTGCGACAAAGACTATTTATGCTTTGCAAGGTGACGATTAATATATGTATAAAAATAACTGAAAACAATACTATCATTTAGTAGGAGGGTTAAAACTGTGAAAAAATTGTTTTATATCGTACTATTAATAGCAATCTGTTTGACGTTTGCAGCTTGCTCTGGTCAAACAGAGGCTAGTGAACCTGCGCTAAGCAGAGAAACGTTTGCCGTAAGCACAGAAATACAAAAGCCAAATTATCCTACAGAATTCTCTATCGGCGATGCACTTCTTTATCCAGGAATGTATGAGGTTACCATGAATTCAATGGAATTCACAAAAAAAGTAGAGCCACCAAAACCTAAAAATTATTACTCATATTACGAAGTGAAGGAATCAGGAAACATATATGTGCATTCTATTTTCAAAGTAAAAAATCTTAAGGGTAGTAGTCTTTCTGCAGAAGATATTTTAGATGTTAAAGTTTTGTATGATGAAAAATATGAGTATAATAGTTTTTCTACAATTGAAGAAGACGGTGGCTCAGACTTTACATACACAAATATTACTGGAATTGACCCATTAACATATGGCGTATTGCATTTTATCACAGAGGTACCTGTAGAAGTAAAAGATAGTGGGAAATCGGTAAAAATCATTATTACTATTGGAGATATTACTATGATTTGTAATGGTGAAACGGATGCTCCAGAGACAATACAAATAGGTGACAATAAATTAGTACTCGAAAACACATCGTGGGAAAAATTTACTAAACTTTCTTTAAATAATTTGGTTACTGAAGTTGATTATGCGGAAATGACAATTAAAAAGGCGGAATTTAACTCCACTGTTAAGCCTACAAAAGCAAGTGGTTATTATTCATATTATGAAGTCAAAGATAACGCTAATACTTATGCGCATTTGATAATTGATTTTAAGAATCTTAAAACTACTGGAACTAATGCGGATGAAATTGCCTCCGTAAGAGTAGTTTACGATAATAAGTATGAATATAGGGGATTTTCTGCAATAGAAGAAGATGGAGGATCTGATTTAACTTACACAAATATCATTCGAATAGATCCTCTGACTGTTGGAACTATCCATTATATTTTTGAGGTGCCAAAGGAAGTTAAAGACAGTGGCTTACCTGTAGTTTTTGTAATTAGTTTGAACAAGACAAATTATTACTATCAGCTAGTTGAATAGAATGACTTTAAAATATTAATAATGCTCACATATATTAAATTTTATAAAAAAATGAGCAAAAGATATTTAACGTATCAATTTATTAATGTAAAAGAGCTTAAATGGCTGATGTCTTTGATAGTTTTTGGCTCTGCGGGGCACTATCTATCCTCTAATACAGCATGATCGTTCGTGCTGGAGGGACAGGCTATGGAGCAGAGCCAGCACACATGCCTTCACCAAGATAGGAATTATCTAAGGTTCAGGCATGCCGGTCATGCAAAAACGTTATATAAAATCGCGCGCAGGACCGCCGCGTTCTGCGACTGATAAATTTAATGTATATTTCTTGGAGAGAAGATTATATTTCGAACATTTCATGAAAAATACACTGATAATTTTAAAAAGGAGGAAGTTTGACAATATATGTTAAATATAACATTAGATTTTATTTGAAGGAGAATTAGCATGCAGCATTACCCTGAAGTATTAGTGTTACTTAGTGGAGGGTTAGATTCAACGGCCAGTATTTCGTATTATAGAAAAATGGGTTATTCAGTAAGTGCATTATTCATTGATTACAACCAAAATGCATCCAGAGAAGAATATAAAGCTGCTAAAAACATAAGTAGATATTATAGCTTAGAATTATATACTGGAACATGTTCCGGATTAAATAATTGGGGTAGTGGTTTAATTCCGGGAAGAAATACACTTTTGCTTAGTGCAGCATTAATGTCCTCCAAAATATCCCGAGGAATAATATGTATTGGAATTCATTCGGGTACATCCTATTACGATTGCTCTTTAAACTTTTTAAGCAAAATGAATGAAATATTTATGAATGAATCTGACGGTAAAATATCAATTGGGGCTCCATTCATTGAATGGAACAAAAGAGATATTTGGGATTTTTGCTTAGCATCAGACGTTCCAATTAGTTTAACTTATAGTTGTGAAAAAGGTAATGAAGTACCTTGTGGTCAATGTTTATCATGTAGAGACATGGAGGTATTGTATGCAACTTGCAAGAAGTAGTGAACTAATTCATCCTTCTGGGATTAAGTTACAAACTCCTTTGCTAGTTCCGTCTTTTTCAAGTAAAGGGTTTAGATTTAATAGAGATGATGAATCAGAAGTTAAAGTAATATTTGATATAGCAAGAGAACATTTAACACAGGCATTACTTATAAGCGCTTATGATGCTTACTATAATTATATTCCTTCCGATAATTTCCCCACAGAAATTGTTTTTATTGATAGTGGTGGTTATGAAACTTCAGAGGAACATGATTTAGCGGAAGTTTACCGTTATATAGGTCCAATTAAGGAATGGAACGAAAATTTACATAGCGAGTATTTAAGTAGTTGGCCAAATCACATACCTGCAATTATTATCAGCTATGATCATGGTCGAGTGCGGAATTCAATCGAAAATCAACTTGAGAGCGCTATCGAATTATTTGATAATAATAAAGACCAATTAAATGACTTTTTAATTAAACCTGAAACAAAGGATCAACAATACATACCAATAGATAAAGTTATTAAAAATATAGAATTATTGAAGGATTTTAGTATTATAGGGTTTACTGAAAAGGAACTAGGTGGTTCTTTATTGGATAGAATGAAACATATTGCGCAAATAAGATTAGCGTTAGATGAGGTAGGAATACAGTCACCCCTCCACATTTTTGGTAGTTTAGATCCGATTACATCGACCTTATATTTTTTATCTGGGGCAGAGATTTTCGATGGTCTTACATGGCTAAAATATGGATATAACTCTGGAACTGCTATTTATAAACACAATTATGGGGCTTTAAATTTTCCTTTGAATCTTAGAGACCAAACTTTAGATCCTACAGTTTGGTCAAGAAATATATTCTACTTGGAAAATCTACAAATCCAAATGAGAAATTTTTTACTAGAAAATGAATTTAGTATGTTCAAAGACCAGTCTCAGTTAATAAAACAAGCATATGATGCTCTTTGTGGCAAGCTAGGGAGGAGATTATAATGGGTGGATCTGGTGGAGGCTACTTTAAGATTTCTGATCCTGCGGAATTATCCAAGAAAATAAGAGATTCCGAGGAACAAACAAAGAATCAACAATTTGAGACTGATGTATCGGCTTTTATTTCAGAGCTTTTAGTCAAATTCAACGACCGAGACGTTACTTCAATTTCCGACCATTTAGAAACAATAAAGAAAGCTCTAGAAAAAGAGATTGAAGGATCGTTAGATATTTTATTTGGCGGTTCGGTTTCAAAGCACACCTATGTTGATGGACTGAGTGATATTGATGCTTTGATTATTCTTAATAAATCAGAACTTCAAGGTCTCTCTCCGATTGAAGTAAAAGATTATTTTTATGAGCGATTAAAGCAGCGATTAACCAATACGGAAATAAAGCAAGGTAAGCTAGCAGTAACTGTGAAATTTAAAGATGCCGAGATTCAACTCTTACCGGCAATACGAGCGGATAATAGTTTGAAAATTGCAGACACGTCTGGGAAACAATGGGCTAACATAAAACCCGAAAAATTCGCAACACTTTTGACAAGTGTCAATAAAGAATTAAACAATAAAGTTGTTCCCACTATTAAACTTGTTAAGTCTGTTATTTCTACCTTACCAGAGAATAGGCAATTGTCAGGTTATCATGTAGAGTCTCTTGCAGTCGAAATTTTTAAATTATATGATGGGGAAAGAAATACTAAGGCTATGCTTAAACATTTTTTTAATCAAGCACAAAATCTTGTTTTATCACCGATAAAGGATAGAACAGGCCAATCAATTCATGTTGATGATTATCTGGGTCAAGAGAATAGCTTACAAAGGAAAATTGTTTCAGATGCAATAGGTCGAATAGGAAGAAAATTTAAAAATGCTGACGGGGCCCAATCTTTAGAGCAATGGCAAAGCATATTGGGAGGTCCCTGATGGAAAATAAGAGCCAAGAGATTGATAAAGAATCTAAAATAATAGATATGATGTTAACAGCACATTCGCATATTAGAGATACTAATAGTTTTAGGGCAACTGCAATGGATATTTTCCTTTTTATTTCTTCGATTATCTTAAACGCAACAGTATTTTTAGATCCTTCAATATTAGCGTATTTGGGAGTAAACTCAGAAAAAGCAAGGCTAATAATAGGATTAAGTTCAATCATAATATTTATATTAAGCTTTATTACATTACGTGTTGATTGGAAGCAAAAGAGTGAAAATTATAAACAGAGTGCGGAGACACTTAGCCAACTAAAAAGTCAATGTATTGAATTGAAAAATATTAATGATGATATAAAATACCAAGAGAAGATGAAGAATATTAAGGATGCAATAAGCAAATTACCAGTTAAGATACCGGAAAATGAATTTTTAAAGCTTAAAGCTTTACATAAAAGGAAGATCGAATTAAGTGAAATGATTGATAAAAATCCAGGAGCATCTATTTTTCTCATGAAAACAATTATGTGCTTTAAAGCAAATTATAATATCTTTAAGTCTCGTAGAAATGGAGAAGAAAATGAGAAGTTATGACTATTCCTTAGAACAAATTAGTAATATCTACATGAATGCAAAATTCTATGTTATAGATCATGGTTTTGTAGATGAAATAGATTGGCAAGAAGAAATAGAATTTGGTCATGTCGATGAAACATGGTTTTTGAAGGAAATAGCTTGGGTAATTCTTTGCTCAGGAATGAAAGAGGCAGTTATAAAAAATAAATTCCGTTATATTAGTAAAGCATTTTATGATTGGACATCAAGTGAAAGAATCATAATTAACAAGGATAAGTGTTATTATAATTCTTTGTCTCATTTTAATAATAAACTAAAAATTTCGGCCATTATTTCTATTGCTGAATACTTGTATCACTATGGTTTTGAGACTGTAAAAAATTCAATTAGAAGAGAAGGAATTGATTATCTTACCACATTCCCGTTCATCGGGCCAACTACATCATATCATTTAGCTAAGAATCTTGGGTTAGAGGTAGCAAAACCCGATAGACATTTAAAGCGAATTGCTGATAAATTTGGGTATGAAGAAGTAAATACTCTGTGTTCAGATATATCAAAAGTAACTGGTGAGAAAATCTCTGTAGTAGATTTAGTATTATGGAGGTTTGCAACATTGAACAATCATTATTTAGACAGCCTTGAAGCACTAATTTAGAAGAGATTTTTGATATTGAATATAATTAAACACTAAGAGACTCCATGTATTATAATGGTGTCTCCTTTTACAAGTATTTATTTTTTGGGTCCGACGCCCTGTCGTCCTCTGAGTTTGGGGGCGCGCGACTTTATATAACAATGAATTCCCAAAATCTGAAATAGATATGATTGTAATAACCAGACTTCGGGAATTCACGAAACGTTAAATGAAATTGGTCGCAAAGACTGTACCACCCTGGCGAGTATAGTAAGCTTAATACTTTGATAAGATTTAAGAATAAAAGAGAGGAGAAATATTCATGGCACTTAGACCGGAGTATTTGAGTTTTAACGGCGTTTTAAATCAGCGTCTATTTGGAATTGATTATTTCACTCCAATAACATCACCTTATAGCTGGTTTGGAAATCACCTGTACACACTAGAAGCATCAGTGCTTCATTGTTAAAGCATCATTCTTTGGAAGCGCACCGTCCTGTTGGACGGTACGCACTAAGTTTTCTACTTATGTTTAGCGTAATACTCGCGCATATTGATGTTGCCCGAGTATATCCAGACCGCATTGTGTACTATACGATCCATAATGGCATCAGCATGTACACCTCCGCCAAGTCTTGCATGCCAATCCTCCTTTTTGTACTGCGTACAGAAAATAGTTGAAGTGCAGTCATGGCGACGTTCAATCAGTTCAAACAGGAAATGCTGCTCGTCATCACTTAAATCATTAAGCAGGAACTCATCAAGGATGAGCATCTTGTAACTGCTGAATTTTTTAAGGAGCTTCGTTATACCCTGGCGAGTAAGCACTGCCTCGTCCCGCAGTGTAAGGAGATCAGGCAGCCTTATGTACCGTGTACGTATTCCCTGCATGCATGCCTGACGCCCAATAGCACATGCCAGATAACTTTTCCCAGAGCCAGTAAAGCCATGAAATATCAGGCTTGTACTTGTATCTATGAACTGGCATGTGGAAAGCTCCATCATGAGCTGCCTGTCAATACCACGATCTGCATAGTGTATTGCCTGTATTGTAGCATTAGTAATCCTGAACTTTGATAACTTTATAAGTCTCTGCACCTTGCTGTTGAACTTTTTCTGGTATATATAATCAACTGCCATCATAAGACGTTCATCAAGAGAGAAGGACATATATGATGGATCATTATCCTGTATGTCAAATGCCTCTATAAGCTCTGAAAGGTTAAGTTCTCTAAGCTTCCGGCGGGTATCTTCATTAAGCATTATCGTCACCGCCTTCCGAATAGTACTTCGGCCCACGGACATATCCCTGTGCAGTACGGTTTATCTGTTTCTTTTCATCATCAGCTTTGCTTTCAAGATAATATATATCTTGATTGGATGAAAGTATTGATTTAAGATGATGGTAGCGGGGTATCTTTACTCGGGATAATGCTACCTCGCAGGCAGATTCAAGGCGTTCTTCGGAATAGCTTTTACTCAACCTCAGCACGGACAGGGATGAATTATATCCCTGTTCTTTTATGCCCACACTATTGAAGATGCGGTCGATGACTTCTCCTGTATGACTTCCAATGGAATACGCCCACCGTTTAATTCGCTTATCGTCCCATTCTGTCTGCTGGAACTGTTCCGGCATATGCTCTGGATTGGTCTGCCACTGGTTGGACAGATAATCAGGGATTTTCTTATGTGTGGCAATTCGATTGCTGCCTGAATATATTTCAACAAGAGAATTAGTAACTTTTAGATTCACGGGTTTGCCAACATAATTGTAAGGTGCTGAGTAACGGTTCTTTTTGTAAACCACATGACAGTCGATGTTCACACTACGCCCGTATACCCATTCAGCTACTTCATAGGGCAATGCCGGCAGAGGGTGAAGGTATGGTTTCTCAAACTGACTGAATACAGATGAACGGCTGCCTTCACGCTTTTGGAAAGGCGCATCATTAAACTCCTTAAGCGCTTTGGATGTTGAAGCTCTTAACTGTTCCATGGAAGTAAATATTTCATTGCGCAGCTTAGCAATGATTGCAGTAGCAATTTTACCTACAGTTCCCTCAACAGATGCCTTCTGCTTTGGCTTGCGCACACCTGCAGGGATTATTGCTGTGCAATAGTGGTTTCCAAAATCCTCATATCGTTCATTAAGGATTATATCTCCTTCGCGCGGATGGCTGATAACGCCTGTTTTTAAATTGTCGCAGGTAATCCTGACAGTGGAACCACCGAAAAACTCAAACATATGAATATTACACCTGATCCAGGAATCCTCTTTCATGTTTAAGCATGGCTCCACATAGGAGTACTGGCTGTAAGGAAGCGTTGCCACAAACAGATATACCGGAATTATTTCACCTGTATTAACTTCAACAACTTCCATTTTAGGGCCGCTCCAATCGACCTCGCAGATAATACCCGGTTTATGGATGAGGTGGTTGGTAAGGCTGTTCTTCAGGACATAATCGGAATAGCCTTCGCAGAACTTGGTATATCCCATTGGGATTTCACCATTTTTCCTGCAATTATCCTTGTATTCATTCCACAGCAGTTTCAGAGTAACACCGGTTCTCTTAAGTTCTTTGTGGACATAAGGATAATCGGTCTCTTTAAATACGGATTCGGATAAGTATTTACCAGGGAAAAACAATTGGTAAATATCATCATCTTCCTTGTCCCTGAGGTCTTCATAAGATATGCCTTTTTCGGCTGCTATCCGGCAGACATCGCCTACTGAGTGCTGTGACATGTGGCGGGCTCTGCTGATTTCCCGTTGGGACATGCCTGCAGCACGAAGCTCCATGATAAGCTTCACTTTGATTTTGTTGGCCATATTTCGGCCTCCTTCCTGTAAAATGTTTGAGGTATTTCCTCATTTCTGATTCTACAGGAAGCGATGCTCACCTGTGAATAGGTGATGCTATTATGCGTATTGTATTAATAATGGCAGTGATGCTCATGCTGCAAATTGGTGATGCTCAACTGTGTAACGGTGATGCCGTGGCTGAAAAATAATCAGAATTCCAAATTATCAGAGGGCGTATAGTTGGGAGACAAAACAGAGGCAAGATTTATTTATGGATATAAAGAAGCTTGGTGATAATAGCGATCCAAATAGACATCATTTTATGGCTACAATAGTTTGCCTACAAACACATAAGAAGGAAGAAGTAGGCACCGATGAACTTGAAAGATTAGATGTAGTGGATGGTCAGCAGAGATTAACAACTCTAATTATTTTACTAAGGGCATTATCCAATAAGCTGGCATTAGGTAATGATATAGAGAAGGAAGAGGCTGTAAAGATTAATAAAGTTTTAGTTAAAGATGAGCAACGCTTAATATTGCTCCAGACTAATCATGACAGTTCAATGATCTTTAGAAAATACTTATTATACGGCATTATTCCAGAGGAAAATGTTTTAAATACTACAGCAGAATTTAATTTATTTAATGCATTTAAAGAATGTGAATCTTTTATAAATGAATGGGTTGAAACATGGTCTATTCTAGAATTACTTAAAATAATTAAGAATAGATTAGATTTTATCTTTTACGCTTTAGAAGACGAAGGAGCAGTCTATACTGTTTTTGAGGTATTAAATAGCCGAGGACTTGATGTAGACTGGTTAGATAAGTGCAAAAGCATGCTAATGGGAATCGCATTTGAAAGTTTTTCTAAAGATGTTGCAGAGGAAAAAATAAATGAACTACATCAATGTTGGAGTAAAGTCTACTCGACTATTGGGAAAAAGATAGTTTCAGGTAGAGAGATATTAAGTATTTCTGGTACTTTGTGGAATAAAGAACAGATTAGCAAGCCACTCTCTGCTGAAAAGGCTATTGATTTGTTCAGAGAGTATTCAATTGAACAACCATTACAAATTATTGAAATATCTAATTGGATATTGGATGTTACTGAGAAGCTAGTAGAGATTTATCAAAACAATCGTATCAACGCAGTTACAGATATATCTCACGCCAGACTTTTAGCAGTTGCCATTAAATTATCAGATTTTAAACCGTTTGAAATTAAAGAATTGTTGGATTGGTGGGAAAGAGTAACCTTTAGAATATTTGGTATGTGTAGAAAGGATTCTCGAACCAAAGTAGGTGACTATACAAAACTTGCATACATAATTATCAACGAAAAAAAGACAAAAGAAGAAATAGTTGAAGGGTTAAGGGTAATTGGGCTAGATTATCCAATTGATGATGTAGTTAAAGAGCTTAGAGAAGCTGATTGCTACAACGGATGGGAAAGTGATTTAAAATATTTTCTTTATAGATACGAGGAATATTTATCTAAGCAGCAAGGTGAAAACATTAGTGCTGAAATATGGGAGAAAATTTGGAATGCAAGCCCAAGTAATACAATAGAGCATATACATCCTAAAGGGCCACTTACAGCTAACTGGAAAGATAAAATTAGTAATAGACAGGATTATGTTGATAAACATGTAAATCGATTAGGTAATCTAATATTATTACCTCCAAATATTAATAGCAAAGCGGGGAGAAAATCATTTTCTGAGAAGAAAATTATATATAGACAAAATTACTTAAAGATGATGGAGGAAGTACTAGCCAAAAGGGATTGGAGAAGGCAAGAGATTGAGCAAAGAGAAAAAGAATTGATTAAATTCGCTATAAAAATGTGGGGAGATCCAACTAAGGAACAAGTTTAAATTCAGAAGCCTCCGTCCGTGGCAAATTCTAAATCTGGGGTCGACCAACTTCATTAAACAACGCATTTCCACAAGGACGCGAAGAGTTGGAGCAGGAGGTAGGCGCGCCATATTGTTTCACCGGGTGCGAGCACCGACAAGAGATATTACTTATATGTCCGGTTCAGCAACATTGGAGATGCGAGAACGTTCTCCGACATATCCTGCAAAGGGCGTGCCCTCCATGGCATGCAATAAATAAATTTACCAAAGATAAATTAAATAAGCGAGAAAAGGGGGTAACTCAATGAAACCAGTAAATGATTTTTTGGGGGAGAATGAAAATAATCAGCCCGATCTTGCTGACTATCAGCCGGATTTAGAGAAAGCAGCTTATTTGCAACAAATACTCATTAATGCATGCACTAATGATGGTCCAGCTGACGATGAACATTATGTAGCGTTAAGAAAATACTTTTTATCTAAGGAAGGTATGAAGGATAAGATTCCTTCATGGATTCGCACAAACAGAAATTTAGCGCAGTTTTGGCAGTTTATAAAGTTCAAGATAGGAACATATGCTGAACGAAGAAAATTCATATGGGATGAATTTAGTTTATTGTTAGATTATATAGAGATAGGTGATAGTATTCCTCATGCTGCTGCTATTGATGAGAAGCTTAAAATACTAAACTCAGGGTACATACAGTCTACTTGGACTAGAGCACTTGAAAGGAAGAATGATGACCCTGAAGGAGCAATTACATTATCAAGAACCCTTCTGGAAAGTGTCCTTAAGCATATAGCAGATGAACTTAAACTTGAGTATTCAAAGGGTATAGACTTGCATGATTTATACAAAAATGTGGCAGAAAAGCTTAATCTTTCACCTAACCAGCACTGCGAAAAGATATTTAAACAGATATTAGGTGGATGCTCTGGAATAATTAGTGGATTGGGTTGTTTAAGGAATGACTTAGGTAATGCACATGGGCAAGGTAAAGTTCAATACAGGCCTTCTAGCAGACATGCTGAATTAGCAATTAACTTGTCAGGTTCTATGTGTTCTTTTCTCTTAGAAACATATGAATGGAATAAAATTTTTGGGAAATTATAGCACTTTGATTGATATATTACTGTTGGTTAATTTTTTAAGAGTGCACCCTCCATGGAGCACTTTGGCTATGCGGGGCAGGATACGACGTAGAACAATATTTCTGCAAAAGGGTGCGGGGTAGTTATGTCGGGAAGAAGGGCTCTGTAAGTCCGGTTCAGGGACGTTGCACACACGAGAACGTTGTGTGACATAGGTCGCAGATCATACCTACTAACCAGAAGTTTATGAAAACGCTATGGAGGGATTTAATGAAGAGAGTTATTTTACCTTTGATTATCTTGCTAATATTTCTATGTGCTTGTTCTAAGACTCAACAAACCCAATCACAAATGATGGTGGAGATTTCAGATAAGCAAAATGGAGTAGTTGCAACAATAAATAGTACAGAGACTGATATTAATAATACTTTATTAAGTGCCAGTAACATTATTGTTAATGAGCAATCCTCCGGAGAGAAGGGGATGTTTTATCTTGGAATGTCATTTGAAAATTTAAATTTACTGGACCTTTATAATACCGACTATGAAATTACTTCAATGAATGTGATCGAAGAGAACAAAGATGATTGGGACTATGGGCATAAGGTCATATGGACACCGAAGTTATGCCTATTATTTGATACAACCGAATCGCTGTATAGAATCACAGTTAATGGTGATTTACCAACTAGACTAGAATTAAAAAATGGAGACTCTATAAGCGTACTAGAGAAGCTCTATGGTAAGAGCTACAATAGATATGACTTTGACTGGGGATATGTTCTGGAATACAACATGGGGGATCATTATTTTTATGTAAGTGTTAATGAGGATATAATTAACCTTTGGGGAATTTCTAAATATAAATATAACTATAATGGGGATTAAACAGTTTTGGCCGGAGCTACGCAGGGCGACCTATATCACATAACAATGCACTCACGCTGTGGCACGGAAGGTAGGGGCAAGGAGCGTGCGTGCATTGGGTTGCCGGATGCATTTGCTTTGAAGCGAATTCAGGACAACCATATCCCTTCACCGGGTGCAGCACCGCCAGAGGGAAGGACTCTGGGGGTCTGGTTCAGGGGCATCGTGAGTGCGGGTACATTATACAGAATATCTCACCTGCGATAAACCTTAAAGATGAATGATAAAAAAAGAGGAGAATAGAATGAAGGTAGATTACTCATATGTAGATACTTTTTTAAAAGTTATAGATGGGACTACAGATATTAAAGAGCTAGCAAATAATGTTGGATTTCAAACAATCATATCTCATGCAAAAGTAACAGGAAATGATTTTGATTTAAAGACCGTTGATGAAGCTGTAAAAGGCATAAATAATAAAGCTTATGGCTTAACAAATGTAATAAAGAATGTTGATGCTATAAAAGATGTATATAGAGATTTAAGATTTCATGAAAAAGAGTGGATAGAAAAAATAGAAGCATATACGAGAAAGCTATTTTATGACATAAAAAATGATTCCATAATACTTTATCCTGTTATAGGTTATGATATCGGAATTGGTATTAATAATATAGTATGTGTAAACTTAAATTCAGAAATTTGCTTAAGAGATTGTAGAGAATTGATTTCTATAATAATTCATGAGACAACTCATGTTTATTATGAACATATTCATGGATCATGTTTAGATTATTTCAAATTAGAAACACCGGAAGAAATGAAAAAATTGCTTGATAATGCAATCCAATATGAAGGTGCAGGTGTTTTTTCAGCGAAAGATTATAGAGAAAGAAATGGTTTACCTAAATATGGAACAGGTATACAGGAAGATTATAATACTTCAAACAAAAGAAGCATCAAATTGTTTCAAGAATATAAGAACATTACAAAAAGCTTAGCTAATGGAGATATAAAAGATAAAGAAGAGTTCTTATTAAGAGTATTCGGAGAATCAAAGTTGGTACACAGATTAGGTTATAGTATTTTTAATCAAATAGAAAAAATAGAAGGGATTGATGGGGTCAAAAGAGCAATACATATAGATAATGAGTCTTTTATTAAGGATTTCCTGAACATTTCCTTTTTTAAATAACTAGAGTTATGCATTAAAAAGTAAATAATTGTATTACCAATAAAGTGGCAAAATTAAAGCATAAGCCGACCAAATGTGGTAGTTTTGAATTGTTGAGAAACAAAACAATCCACAGGGGGTCAAAACTTATGCCTGAGATAATAATAGAACAAAATCAGAATATAAGCAAATATATTAATATGCTACAATTGCCATATTCCTCTTCTGTCAGAAACCATATGATTAACATGGTCTCAGGCATAATTACCACTGAAGGAAACAAGAATGTTTCCTCAATATACAGCAAGCTTACCTGCAATCGTGATAGAAGTTGTGGCTCAAGGTTTTTGAGTGAATATAACTGGAATAATGAGTACGTAGATCACCAAAGAATTTCTCATTCTCTTCATACTGTCCGGAAGAATGTATCCGAGAATGCGGTTGGTTTTCTAATCATAGACGATTCTTTGAGTAAAAAAGATAAGTCTACAAAGAAAATTGAAGGCCTCGATTACCACCATTCCCACAGTGACGGTAAGACCATGTGGTCTCACTGTGTTGTTAGCTCACACTATAAAGTGTCTGAATACTCACTACCGCTTAGCTTCAAGCTATACCTCAGAAAACAGTACTTCGGCAAAGCCAAAAGACGCTTCAGGAGTAAGCAGGAGCTTGCAAAGCAACTAATTGATGAATTTGTACTAGCTTCAACAATGACATACTTGTTGATAGATGCATGGTATACATCGGGTAAACTGATGCTTCATGCACTTAAAAGAGGATACCATACTATTGGAAGAATAAAATCCAATAGAGTGATTTACCCTGGTGGCATAAAAACAAGTATCAAAGCATTCTCCAACCTAATACGTAAAAACGAAACCTGCCCGGTTACAGTAGGGGACGATACTTATTACGTATACCGGTATGAAGGAAAGATCAATGATCTTGAAAATGCCGTAATCTTATTATGCTGGAGCAAATCGGATTTGTCCGATAAGCCAGCATTTGTGATAAGTACTGATGTAAGCCTTGATGATTCAATAATCCCAGAATATTATCAGAACCGCTGGGACATAGAAGTCAGCTATAGATATCACAAAAACTCCCTTGGATTCGATGAATATCAGGTTGAGTCACTGACATCGATAAAGCGATTCTGGAGCATGGTGTTCATGGCTTACACATTCTTAGAAATATTCCGGGTATCCACAAGAAAAACGTTGAAGCTTAGGACCATTGGAGATACCATAGGGTATTTCCGGCAGCAATATCTGGTTGATGTTGCTAAGTTTGCATGCTATTGTGCCGTTAAAGGGGTAGCCCTTGAGTCTGTAATTACCAAATTGAGGATAGCTGCTTAAAGTTTTACTTTTTACTGCACAAGTCTAAAATAGTTAAATTTACTGTGGGGTGATGGAAATAGATAGGACAAGGTTTAGTGATCATATAGCTATGCCAATGATAGTTTCATTGCTCTATACAATTTATTTTTATGTAGCAACAAAATTTGTTATAGAACACAACATGCTTATTAGTATTAATAATGTTACGATTAATAATGTAGGAATAAAATTTATTGATGATTTTTTTGTAATGTTATTGTTTCCGCTTATTTTGACGGTAATTTACAGAAAAAGGTTAATAGAATTCAAGCTTCAATTTATGCATACATATCTTCAATATGTTTTAATAGCAATTATGATTGGTATTTTTCTTTTACGCGGGGACTCAACAATAGGAGGATATTATAAGTTTTTCTTTTATCTAGTTGTGGTTGGTTTTGGAGAAGAATTTATATTTCGTGGATACGTTTATAATAAGTTGTTAAGGCATAACAAATTGTTGGCAATTATTGTGAGCGGTTTCTTTTGGGGTATTTTGCATGCAATATTGCCAGGTTTATTGGCCGGAAATGATTTATGGCGAATAGGGATAGGTATGCTTAGTGAAATAGGTGGAGGAATTGCTGTAGGTTACTATTATATATATCTCCTAGAAAAATCTAAATCACTATTAATACCTGTATTTGTTCATTCTATATTAGATTATTCAGTAGGAAGTATTGGCATTATTACTGCTATTGGCACAGGAGCTTATTTGTTTATACTAGATAGAAAGAAGTTGCAAAAGTCATTGTAAATAAAGAAAGTAATGTATTGGGTGTGGAAGGATTGAGGTGCAGGACAGCGCCTAACACGAATATTCCTGCAAGGGTGTGGAGGGAAAATCTATGGAGTAACACCGCACCACACCTGCGACCCTAACGCTCTAAGGGTCCCGGTGTCAGGAAAATGTTAGTGGAAATCACTAAGCAACTTTTTTCTGGGTTGAAAAGTATATACGAAGAGCTTAAGAGGGATTAGTAGAATAGTATTTATTTAGATAATTAACGAAAGGAGGATGAAATGGGGAAATTTGATTTAAGACGTAGAGACTATGTTAGTTTACTTATTATTTTATTACTGGGATATTACGGTATGCATCTTAATGCTCAATTAAAGGCTATAGAAAATAATGTGGTTGAAAGTGATTTTAATACCGAAGATCAAACCGAAGAAGGGAAAAATATTAACGATTTTATTACTTTATATTTTGCAGGCCCTAACGCAGAATATCTAATTGGAGAAAAAAGAAACATTAAAGATATTTCACCCAAAAGGGCTATACAAGCATTAATAGAGGGACCAAAAAGCAAAAATTTATGGAGAACACTGCCACCCGAATTGGAGGTTTCAGGTGTATCGGTTAAAGATGATATAGCATATGTATATATCCACGAAAGTGTTCCTTTGAGCAGACATGGCAATTATGGGTCAAGCACATCAACAACATATATTATTAACTCCATAAGTGCCACACTCATTTTACATGAGCCATTTGGCATCAAGAAAGTTAAATTAGAGGGAGACATAAATGACCTTTTAGTTGATGCAGTAAAGGATATACCATATGGTGTAGACATGAATCTAATAAAAGAAGAATAGTACCTTTTGTTGAACATTATTCATTTATTGTTTATCAAAACATTTTTAATTAGTGAGGATCTAAGGATAGCAGGACTTCCACTAACACAGCATGACCGTTCATGCGAGAACGTTAGACGGTCATACGGTGTGTTGCTCCGCCATCTGTGGCGGGGTTGGATTGGACTATAATGAGAGCGTGGAAGAAAGGGGTATTCATGGGAATTTATAAACCAATACTAACTAAACGTCTTATTCTAAGAGAGTTTGAAGAAAATGATTGGCATAAAATTCATAGCTATTTGTCTGATAATGAGGTACAGAAATATATGATCCAGGATGCAACTTCATTAGATCAGACAAAAAGTTATGTCCAAATATTTCTCGAACATATGCACGAAGAACCAAGAAGATACGTGAGATTTGCGGCCATTTTAAAAGTAGACGGGCAGCTAATTGGTGAATGTGGTATTAACATGCCTAACATCCAACATTATGAAGGTGAAATTGTATATCGTTTTGCAATAGCGCATTGGGGGAAAGGATATGCAAGTGAGGTGGTCGGTAGAATGCTTA
>ENA-UOOK01003403-UOOK01003403.1-fermentation-metagenome-genome-assembly--contig:-NODE-3403-length-18137-cov-4.108395_pt1 | contig 18137 bp, 11 predicted proteins | sample MGYA00245777_ERZ724023 | MGnify/ENA primary metagenome ERZ724023 (study PRJEB28704, sample SAMN03018312) | fermentation metagenome | biome: anthropogenic terrestrial biome; feature: soil; material...
CCCGTCATAATATTTATTACCTGCTTTGATGAGAAATCGGCCCAGAATTTATATTTACGGAGCCCGGCAGTCTTCATCGATTCTTCTTTGTCCGTGGTCCAGCTAAGTTCGAAGGATATTCCCTTCTTATAAAGCCCATCTGCATAGCGCAGCCCTTCTGCAGGGTCGCTGCATCCGCACCAGAGCATTATTTTGGGGGAGGGCGAACCATCTACACAGTGTTCGGCCAGTTCCTTTATATTCAGAGCGAAGCCGGAAGCCTCCCCTTCCATTCCAACCTTTGCCAGAAGTCCGTCGTATCTGCCTCCGCCGCCAAGAAGAGAAGCTGTTACGGAAGAGTATGCGTTGAATATAGGTCCGCTGTAGTAACCGAGGTCTCGTATGAAACCCAGATCTATGCGTATCCTGTCTGAATATCCCAGTTTGCAGAGCGAGTCGCACAGTTTTTTGAGAGGCATGAGGAGCGAGGGGTCGTCCATCATCAGCATCGCCTCACTTATAACGGAGCAGTCACCTTTGAGTGACGGCAGAGCTTTGAGCAGCTTCCGGCGTTTATCATCCGTCTCCGTCTCATCCAGTATCCTTGAATATGTCGTGTATATCCCTTCCTGAAGAGCACCCACCAGCTGTTCTGCACTCTTTTCCGGGAGACCTTCAAAAAGTTTTGCGACCACTGACATGTCTCCTATGACAACGATCGATCTTTCAATTGATAGTTCATCAAGTGTCCTCAGGAGGAGGGATATGACCTCTGCATCGGTGCCTGAACCTTCCCAGCCGATCAGCTCGATCCCGACCTGATTTTCCTCAAGGTTGCCCCTGGGGGGCACAGGTGCAGAAAAGACCCTGTCAGCATAGCAGAGCCGCAGCGGCCTTTCATTCTCCTCATAATGGCTGCTCAGGTAGGCAACTGCCGAGAGGGTCAGGTCGCCTCTCAGGACACACGGTTCTCCGAATGGGGAGTTCAGTGCGATCAAACGCCTTGCCCGCGACTTCGAGAGCTTGTCCCACACGTCCTCTACGAGCTGGAGCTCTGATGGGCTGAAAGGCCTGTAACCATACGCAGAGAAAATTTTCAGAGCCATGTTGCGGCAGTATTCGAGTTTTGCCGCTGCCGGTCCTCCGATGTTGCTGCAGCCTTTGGGGTTTCTGTTCATAACGATTCTCCGTTCCCTCTTTTGATGTGATATATTTGATATCATTTTACTTAGCTAAACTGATAGCTTGCTAGTTTTACAAACGGGCTTTATAATAACACGCGTTTGTCTCTTTTGCAAATATTGGAGGAATAATTCATGAAGATAGACTTTATCCCCGATGCGTTGATATTTGACGTGGACGGAGTACTCCTGAATGTTGAGAGGTCTTTTCCGGAAGTCATCCGGCTTGCTGTCGAAATGGCATGGGGATCCATTTGCGGAGGAAAGACAGATTCTCCCGGATACACACCCGGTCATGAAAAAATCTTCAAACGGCACGGATCTTTCAATGACGATTATGACATTGCATGGACTATGCTTACGCTAGCTGCCTCAAACGGGAGTAAAGATCTTTCTGATGCATTGCCTTCTCCGGACAGGCTTAGCGAAGAGCTTGCCACATTCAGCGGAAATGTCATATCATGGATAAGTTCCAGGTATGGTACCCCTGTGCTTAGGGATCCAGTCAGAAAACTGTGTGCCGGACTTTATTTCGGCACAGATGAAGAACCGGGTCTTTACAGCCTAGAGGTTCCGATGCTGAGTTTACACTGGGAAGATCTGCCGCTCCCAGTAGGTGTCTACACCGGAAGGAACCTCCCCGAATGGCAGCTTGCAAAAAAAGCCTTGGGGTGGCAGGATTTTCCGGATGACAAAATAATACACAGCGATACAGGAATTCACAAACCGTCACCAGAGGGACTGGAATTGCTTTCGAAAAGGCTTGGGTGCACCGATCCTGTCTTTTTCGGCGATACCGGGAGCGACATGAAGGCGCAGGCAGCCTTCGGAAAGGGCCGTTTCGTGGCTATAGGAAAGCTTCTTTCTGAAGCGGATTACATATATGACCACACCGAAAGAGCTGTGAAGGATATAATTTCCCTCATTGAGGAGGAGTAAGCAATGGATAAAAAAGAGCTTTTCTACAGCATCGCGCGCCCAAATATAAGAGACCTTGAAGAATATGACCCCGGGCCGGTATTCCCCGATCTTGTCCGCATCTCGTCAAACGAAAACAACCTGGGTGTTTCGGGAAGGGCTATAGAGGCAATAAAAAACGCCGCTTCGGAATGCAACAGATACGGCGACAGCAGGTGCGACAGCCTGAGGGATAAGCTTGCCCGCAAATACGGAATGACTCCGGGCCGGTTCGTGATCGGCAACGGCCTTGACGGTGTATTTACGATGTTGGGACGCGCCTTCATCGAACCGGGGGACGAGGTGGTCTGCGGAGAACTTACCTTCTCCGTGTATGCGGAGACGGCTGAGATCATGGGGGGTAAAGCGGTCAAGGTCCCGATGACCGATGATATGGAACTGGATGTCGACGGGTTTGTCAGCGCGGTCACAGATAAAACCAGGATGGTCGTTTTCTGCAATCCCAACAATCCGACTGGAACGGGAACGGGCATCGTGGATATCAGGAAAATGCTTGATGCTATACCCGAAAAGGTGCTTTTTGTCCTCGATGAGGCATATATAGAATTTGCCGATGAAAATACGGCTGACGGGATGACCCTGCTTGATGAATATCCTAATCTTATGGTCTGCAGGACATTCTCAAAGGTATACGGCCTGGCGGGTCTCCGTGTCGGATGGGTCGCAGGCGACGAAGATCTGATGAGATACCTTTACAAAGTCAGGGAACCTTATGTCGTATCAGTTCCCGCTGCTGCAGGAGCGGAAGCCGCTCTTGACGACATTGAGTTTTTGAGCAAAAGCGTTGATATGGCAAGAAATGAGAAAAAGAGGCTTTATGATTTCTTCCGCTCAAACAGCATAAAATTCATCCCTTCACAGACCAACTTCATCCTTCTTCCGCTCGGTGATCTCTCTGCACCGCTTAGAGACGGCCTGCTTGAAGAGGGTATTATAGTACGCCTTCTCCGTTTTCGGAGCAAAGGGATAATAAGGATCACCGTAGGACTTCCAGAAGAGAATACCCTGCTGATGGAAAAATTCATGGGGGTATACCGGGAGGCAAAATGTGACATTAAGGTTGACAATTATACAAAAGGTGAATAGAATTACCTCCAACATCTTAAAAACAACGAACTGAAGTCGAGAGGAGGCACTGGGACATGACACATATCAAATACAGCATCACATCTTGTGGCAATGTTACGCAGTTCTCCTTTATCGGCGCGGGTCCCCTTCACGGGATCTGCGCTCGGGCTGCATGATTCGGACAGATTGACCGAATAACAGTATCGTTGCGTAAATCGCCGTTGAAGCAGGGCCCGCTCAAATGCGGACCCTGTTTTTTGTGCCTGCGTCACGGCACATAAGGATTAAAAAATTTACCTCAGGGAGGAAAAGATGATGAAACTTGTAATAAGAAACGTTGAGACGAAAATATCAAGGATACGCTACACTTTGGAAAAAATGGTGGAAAGAGATCATCCATATGCACAGAAGATGAAGGAGTACGGTGTCAAGCCTGAACACATAAAGACGGCCCGCGATATGCAGCTCCTTCCCTACACGACGAAGCAAGATCTGCAGGAGCACTATCCTCTCGGCTGGCTCAACGTTGACAGGAAACACGTTGTTCGTTTTCATGCGACTTCCGGTACTACAGGGAATCCTACAGTTGTATGCTACACACAGAATGACATAAAGATGTGGAGCGAGTGCGGAGCCTGGTGCCTTGGGCTCGCCGGGCTCGACGAGTGGGACACCCTCCAGGTCTCCTACGGATATGGACTCTTCACCGGAGGACTGGGAATGCACTACGCAGGTGAACATCGCGGACTTGCTGTGATACCGGCGTCGGGGGGAGCTACGGAAAAGCAGGTCAGGATGATAAAGGAGATGGGCGTCACTGCGATTGCATGCACTCCTTCCTACGCCCTCCGAATATCGGAGGTATGGGATGACATTGACCCTGACCGTTTTTCAAACGGAGGCACAATGCTCAAGATAGGCATATTGGGCGCCGAACCTTGGTCGGAGGGGCTCAGGAAGCGTCTTGAAGAAAAACTAGGGATAAAGGCACTCGATATATATGGGCTGAGCGAGGCCATGGGCCCCGGAGTCGCAATGGAGTGCATCCATCAGAGCGGCCTCCATGTCAACGACGAGGCGTTCCTTCCTGAAATAATCCACCCGGAGACGCTGAAGAATGTGGAAGACGGAGAAGAGGGAGAACTTGTCCTCACTTCGATCAAGAAGGAGGCATACCCGATAATCCGCTACCGAACGAGAGACCGTACACGCATCCTGCCCGGTCCCTGCCCGTGCGGAGACCCCAGTGTACGCATAGACAGGATAGGGGGAAGGACCGACGATATGCTCATAGTTAGGGGCGTCAATGTCTTCCCGTCCCAGGTGGAGGCAGCCCTCTGCAGAGTAAAGGAGCTGACCCCCAATTTTGTGATCGATGTATGGAAAAAGGACGGAATGGATGATATCGAAATTACATGCGAACGCGCTCCGGAGAGTGATCCGGGGGAAGTTGAACACATCAGGAATGAGACCAAGAAGCGGCTGAAGGACAGCCTCGGGGTCAATATCGAGGTAAATGTCGCCGAACCGGATACCGTGCCGCGCTCTGAAGGAAAGGCGGTACGCATCAGGAGACATAAGGAAGAGCACGGCGCCAAAATTTAATAAAGAAAAGCGGTAAAATAGTAACTCTTTTGGGGCTTGACAATCTCTGAAATATTATCTAAACTTACGCGCAATGTCGCACGAACGAAGGAGGCACCGGACATGAAAATGGGTCTTGTAATAAAAACTTCAGCCAGAAACCTTTCTGTCGCAGTGTACTCTTATCCAGGCACGGATCCCGGCTCGCGGGATCAGTGTTTAGGTGCTGTGCGCTGAACATCTGATCCGTAAGTGAGGACGGGGTCCGTGATTGTCGGGCCCCGTCCTTTTATTTTGCATTTTTCAGTATGAAGCGGGAGGAATCATAATGGTACACAGTGAAGCAGCGTCAGGTAAAACAACAGAACTTCAGGCAGTCTTGAGCAGGCTTTGGGACCGCAACCATCCCTATGCGGACAAGATGAAGGATGTCAGGGTCAAGCCCTCGGATATCCGTACGCCAAAAGATATTGAAAAACTGCCCTTCACGACCAAACAGGACCTTCAGGCTCATTATCCGCTTGGGTGGCTTGGCTGCGACAAGGATGACCTGGTGCGCTTCCATGCCACATCAGGAACGACGGGCAATCCTACTGTGGTCGGATACACGGCAAACGACATATTCTGGTGGAAGAAGGCCATGAAGACCGCATTCAAACGGGCTACGCTCACATCGAAGGATATACTGCAGATATCGACAGGTTACGGTCTCTTTACCGGAAGCCAGGGATTCCACGATGCGGCGGAAGATATGGGCATCACGGTCATCCCCGCAAGCGGAGGTTTTACCGAACGTCAGTTCAAACTCATGCGCGATCTTGGCACGACAGTCTTCACATGTACCCCGTCCTATGCCGTAAAACTCTGTGAAGTCTGGGAAACATTCTCAGAGGAGGAAAAGGCAAAATACTGTCTCCGCCTTGGCATCTTCGGAGCTGAAGCATGGTCGGAAGGCCTGAGGGCGAAGATCCAGGATACTCTCGGCATACCTGCGATCGACAGCTACGGCCTCTCAGAGGCTATGGGGCCGGGTGTGGGAATGGAATGTCTTGAGAGGAACGGGATCCATCTTTTTGACGAGGGTTTCATATTTGAGATAATCGATCCTGAGACACTGAACCCCCTCGGGCCGGGCGAAGAGGGAGAACTTGTCATTACCTCACTTAAAAAAGAAGCCTTTCCGATAGTGCGCTACAGGACCCGTGACCTTACGAGCATAATACCCGGTGTCTGTAAATGCGGCGACAGGAGCACCAGGATCAAAAGGATCAAGGGACGCTCTGACGACATGATAATCTTCCACGGCGTGAACGTCTTCCCATCAGTAATTGAGAAGGCGCTCTGCAGGGTCTCGGGACTTACGGCCAACTATCAGATCAGGGTCTGGGAGGTCGATGGCTTCCAGCAGATGAGCGTCGCCTGTGAAAGGTCCGCTGACAGCACACAGGATATGGCGGACGCGCTCCTGGAGAAGGGCAAAAAATCCATCCACAGCGCGCTCGGCATCCATGTTCCGCTGACGGTGGCAGAGCCCGGGACCCTTCCCAGGTTCGAGGGGAAATCAAAGCATATAGTAAGGGAATAACGATCCATCACAAGCCCGATACACATCACAAGCCCGATACTTGACGAAAATCCATAATAATGTAAAATGCTTTTCGGCGTTCTATAACAGGAACGGAATGGTTTGTTTGCCGGTGTAGCTCAGTTGGTAGAGCAGCTGACTTGTAATCAGCAGGTCGGAGGTCCGAGTCCTCTCGCCGGCTCCAGAAATATCAAGGGTCTGTGGAAATTTTCACAGATCCTTTTTGCGTATTTCAGGGAGTGTACTTGATACTTCCTGTTGCTTCTTTTGTAGATATTCATCATGCTGATTTATCCTAGTCATATTTCCTTTTCGGTTTTGGATTATTACCAATTTTAGCTATAGATCTGGTCATTCCCATTGTGCTCTTTTCAAATAAAATATCCGAGTTTTATACAGCCATGGTTTTAACTTTTCCTGCGGACGGATCCGTACTGTCAGAATCTATGTTGTCGGTTTACGACTTATCGTTACTGCGTAAAAGACTTAAAAATTATCAGAAAATAAAAAATATATAGTATAATTGAGAAACAAATATAAATAAATGTTACTTATTTGTTCTCAATTTTACATAAGTATAAAAGTTGCCTGCGGCATTGAGCCGACGGGTGCTTTTTAAATGAGGGAAGAAAATGATTTTAGATGCAATTGAATTTTTTAGACAAAATGTCACCTACGATTTGTTTTTATTTGGATCGCTGCTGATTCTTTTTGCAGTAATTTTTATATTTTATCACCGTAGATATACCCGCATCAGAAAACAGATAATTTTACCCGTAGAGATTTCCAACACTGAAAAGATGCTGGCTCCCCATGAACTGGAACAGCATATGCGCAATTTATCTCATACTCATAAAAATGTTAGATGGGGCAAATACAATTTTTTCATAAATGACAGAAATCAGGCTGCATATAGGGAACTTAATAAAATACGCGATACATTGTCAGAGGTCTCACCTGAAATCATTGTCCTCATACCTGCAGCGAGATGGTTGTTTGACAATTTTCAGATGCTGTACATGGAGATCAAAAAGGTAAAGGCAACAGGAGATATTAATGGAAGGCTTCCAGTCCTTAACGAGGGAAAATTTAAAGGGTACCCAAGGGTATATGTAATTGCGAGGGAAATGGTCCTGCTATCCGGAGGATATTTAAACGAGAGCAAAATCTCAATGATGATATGCGCGTACCAGGAAGAACTCCCTCTAACAGGTAAAGAGTTATGGGGGCTTCCTGAAATGATAGGCTTCTGTCTTTTAGAAAGCGTTACTGTTGTGGCAAGGAAAATAATCAACGTAACAGAAATAAAATCCAAAGCAGATGCTTTTGTGAGGAAAAATCTGAAGGAAGAAGAAATGACGAACGTTTTTCCTCTTTTATCAGAATTGGAGGATGAATTTTCAGAGAATATTTCATTTCATTCGCATGTTATATATTTATTAAAAAATATGTCTTTTGATGAGGCATCGATACAAAGGTATGTAGAATTCCACAATAAATCTAAATACTTAAGACCTACGGATATATTCCAGGAAGAGGGGAATCTGGAGTCACGTCTGGAATCAAATATCAGAACGTTTCTGGTAAGTTTAAGGGAGACAGTAGAACTTGACGGAGAGAAACTTTTTGAGGACCTTTCAATTATTGAGCGCATCCTCTCAGAGGATCCTGATGGGGTATATCCTAAAATGGATTCTGAAAGCAGAGGCAGATACAGGTCAATAATAGAGAGATTTTCATTAAAAAATAAAATTGATGAGAGAGTTGTTGCTGAGAATTGTCTTGCTGTTGCAAAAAATGGAAGAGAGAATTTGAAATTCAGCCACCATGTGGGAACATATCTTGTTGGTAAGGGATACCCTATCCTGAAAGCTAAATTATTAAAAAAAACCGAGCCGCAAAAACTGGCACCAAAATGGAATATTAAGGGGATATCATATTTCCTCCTTGTTTTTGTTTTCGTTTTTATCATCTATCTTTTCTTAGGCTGTTTTATAAACAGATCAGGCATATCAGCCGGGATCTATGGAGTTTTGGCTTTTCTCTTTGTATCTCTTGTCCTGGTCATAGGAATTGCCATTGAGTTGACGAACAACATATTTACTAGACTGGTGCACGTCCGACAGCTTCCTGCACTCGATTTTCTTGAAGGTGTCCCTGAAGAAGCCAGGACATTTGTTGTAATGCCGGTCATTGTATCTTCAGTCGAACAGGCCCTCGAATATATACAAAGACTAGAAAGACACTATCTGGCAAACAGGCAGTCCAACCTATTCTTTGCTCTCTTGGTTGACTTCAATGATTCAAAAACCTTGCGCATGGACGTTGATGAGGAAATAGAAGAGGTCCTTGTCAATGGAATAAACGGACTTAACGATCAATACCCCTTTATGTCCCCGCGGTTTTCTGTTTTTATACGCTCTCGTAAATGGAATGAATCAGAAATGTGTTACATGGGATGGGAGCGGAAAAGGGGGAAACTCGAGGAGTTTAATGCCCTTCTGTGCGGAGAACAAGAGACAAGCTTTTCAACATTATTGTGTGATGAAAGCATGCTTAACACCTTCAAATATGTAATAACACTGGACGCTGACTCGATCCTACTTACAAACAATGCTTCAAAGCTTGTAGGCATAATTGAACATCCACTGAATCAACCGGTATTGGATCTTGTGAACAGCAAAGTTAAAGATGGTTATGCAATAATTCAGCCTTCGGTTACAAACCATATACTAAATAAAAAATGCAACTTGTTTTATAGTGTTTTTGCAGGCAAGCAGGGATTGGACCGCTATTCGACCATTATCTCAGATATTTATCATGACATATTTGAGGAGGGCATATTTTCAGGTAAAGGAATCTACCACATAAAAACATTCCATACCATCCTTCGAAAGAGCATGCCTGACAACAGAGTGCTTAGCCACGACCTGCTTGAGAGCTGCTATGTAAAGACGGCCTTTTCCGGTGCGGTGAAAATAATGGATGACTTCCCTGGATGTGTTCTTTCCTATACTCAGAGAGAGCACAGATGGATAAGAGGCGATTGGCAATTACTGCCATGGCTGTTTAAGAAAAAAACTTTGGCCGGATTGTCCAAATGGAAGATACTCGACAATTTAAGATTGAGCATGGTCCCTTTATCTAAGGTACTGCTAATAATTCTGAATCTGGTCCTGATGCCCGAAATTTATTACCTTTGGCTGCCTATGGTATTTTTCACCTATGCAGTTGATTTATTCCTCATGCTTGAAAGCACTCTTTCACAGAAGATAAACAAACCGAAGCTGGCCCTTGTTCATAAGGATCTGCTTAAAGATATCGGGCTGCTGATCCAAAGAGCTGTACTTGATATTTTATTTACCCCGTACAGGGCATATATAGCTCTGGATGCCGTATCAAGAACACTGTACAGATTGCTTTTGAGTAAAAAGAATCTTCTGATGTGGAACACGGCAGAGAAAATGGAAAAATGCGCTATTGACACGCCGAAGGGATATTTCCTTCACATGTGGTCCTCTCTTGTCCCTTCTGTGATTATTGTTGGACTGTTGTTTTTTGTAGATATCCCTTTTTGGGGAATATTGCTTTACGCCCTTCTGTCTGTAGGGTGGGGATTTTCATATCTGGCAGCTTATAAGATCAGCGAGACGGAAGTTACAATTGAAAAGAATGAAATTGATGACAATGAGAAGATGATAAGAGGGATCGCACGAAAGACCTGGCAGTTCTTTAAGGATTTCTCAACTATAGAAAACAACTGGTTTTGTCCTGACAATTACCAGAAAGAGCCGACAGAAAAGATCGCTTTCAAGACTTCGCCGACCAATATCGGGCTCCAGTTAATATCTGTTCTTTCTGCAAGGGATCTGGGTTTTGAAACACTGGGCAAAACATTGGAATATCTTGAAAATATATTAAATTCGGTCAGAAGTCTGCCAAAATGGAATGGACATCTGTTCAACTGGTACGATACCAGAACTCTTGAAGTATTGAACCCCAGGTATGTCTCAACAGTCGACAGCGGAAACTTTTATGCCCATTTGATCACCCTCAAAAACGGTCTGCTGCATTTAGTTGACGAACCTTTATTTTCACAGGAACTGGTTTATGGACTAAAAGATACAATAAAACTCTGCAATGACGGGTTAGAGTTTAAAGAAAATTTTGAATCGATAGGTGAATTCATAGAAGAAACTAAAAAAATCAGGGGGATGATCAATTCCGATGCGGGCAGTCCCAGGGTGGGAAAATGTTTCCGGGGAGAACTTCTTTCCGGCATCGACCTCATAATAGATGAAGCCTCACAGGTCAACGGAGGCGAACTAAGCTTTTCTTCAGATCGGAAGAGCGTCGTGTAGGGCCTACATTAAGGGAACTCACCATGAAGGATAACGTTTATGCCATTTCTCTGACGAAAAGAATTGAACTGCTCGTAGAAATGATCGAGACGATGCTTGAAGATCTGGATTTCCGGTTTCTTTACAACGAAAAACGGAAGCTATTCCATATCGGATACTCTCTCTCGACGCAAAAAATGGATGTCAGCTGTTATGATCTTATGGCATCTGAATCAATATTGACAAGTTTTCTGGCTATAGCAAGAGATGATGTGCCCCTTAAGCATTGGTACAAACTCGAAAGGCCTCTTACTATCGTCAAAGGCATACCTTGTTTCGTTTCCTGGAGCGGAACAATGTTTGAATACCTTATGCCTAATTTAGTAATGCGTGAATATGAAGGTTCCGTATTTGCTGAAACCGCAAAGGCGGCCGTTTTACAGCACATTGAATATGGGAAGCGGAAGGGTACGCCCTGGGGGATATCCGAATCCCAGTACTATCAATTTGATCAGGAGTCAAATTATCAGTACAAGGCTTTTGGGGTGCCGGAACTTCGCCTTCAGCCATCGCTTGTCGAATCGCTTGTTGTTGCTCCTTATGCAACGATACTTGCCCTGGGTTACGCCAAAGATGATTGTTTTTCAAATCTAAAAAAATTGTCCGACCTTGGTTGTGTAGGGGACTATGGATATTACGAGGCGGTAGATTTTAATAGCCCCGATCCGGTAGCCATCACCCCGTATTCAATAATTAAATCATTTATGGCCCACCATCAAGGGATGAATTTAGTTGCGATCAATAATTTTATACATAAGGGAATAATGCAGAACAGATTTCATTCCGAGCAGATGATCCACGCAACGCAGCTCCTTCTTGAAGAGAAGCGTTACTCCTATTTCATTTCGATTTCCAGGAAGGGGTACAATATCCAATTCAAAAAAACATCTATTCCGATGAGGGTCCAGACGAACAGATATGTGAAGAAGATAACACCTAAAATACCCGCAGTTCATTATCTTTCTGTGAATAACTATTCGCTGATGATAACTTCTGATGGTGACGGTTTCAGTAAATACAGGGAGATGACGCTTTATAGATGGAAGCCGGACCTTTATGCCTCTACGGGGAGCTACATATTTATAAAGGATGTTTCAGCAGGTAAAACCTGGAGCACCTCATATAATCCTACAAAGGCAAAGCCTGATGAGTATCAGGCGATATTGTCCCCGCATCAGGCCGAGTTCAAACGATGTGACGGTGACATCTCGACCCACACGGTCGTGAGCCTCTCCCCAAGTCATAAATTGGAGATCAGAAAAGTTATTTTGAGAAATAACAGTAAAGAACGAAAACAGATCGAATTGACAAGTTATATGGAAGTAGTAGTGGATACTTTTTCAGCAGCAGTCAGCCATCCTGCATTCAACAAGCTTTTTATTGAAAGCACTTTTATCAGGGGGCACGATATATTCCTTTCTAAGAGACGGGGAGGCAATTGCGGCGATAATCCCTATATGATGCATATGATCAAAACAGAAGAAAAACTATCAAGAAACATAGAATATGAGAACGACAGGCTCAAATTCACAGGAAGGAATAATACAATTCAAAATCCGGATGCTGTTGTTGAAAGTCTGCCGCTTTCAAACAGTGCAGGTTTCTCCACTGATCCTATCATGAGCCTGAGGGCCTGTTTTGATTTAGAGGCGGAAAAGACGGCAACTGTCTACTTTATCACAGGCGTGTGCTGCGGAGAAGAAGAAGCGGTAGGGATCGGTGACGAGTTGAACGATGTTTCGAGAATAGAAGATCTCAATGTCAACTTCAAAATGCAGACTGAACTTGAACTGAAGTATGTCGACATTAAGAGTGCGCAGTTTAATGCATTTCAGGATCTGATAAGTCCAATATTCTACCCCTCAAGATACTACCGCGGCCCAAGAGAAAGCATCCGGCGCAATTGGGAAAACCAAAGAGATCTTTGGAAATTCGGCGTATCGGGCGATAACCCAATAATGCTCCTCAGGGTAAGTACGATAGAAGAAATCGGAATAATAAAGGACGTAGTAAAAGCGTACGAATATTTCAGGATCAACAAGATAAATGTTGATCTGATAATCCTAAGCGAAGCAAAATATGGATATATGCAGGAGCTGGATGATCTACTGAATCAGATGACAACGTCTCTGAAAGCATTTGATGAAAACAAAGAGAAACAGAGTTTATTTATATTGCACACGTATCAGATGATACCTGCGGATATAGATCTGCTTCTCACAGTTGCGAGGGTCGTTTTTACAGAGAAGACGGGCATATACTTCAGAACTGTCAAGGAAACTGTTTTATAAAGGATACAAAAGGTCTGTTTGAAAGGCGGTGAGAAGCTTGGATCAAGTAAAAACAGTCGATGTAGATAACATAACAGACGGGCACAAGAGCGAATTCTTTAATGGATTCGGTGGTTTTGTGGCGGACGGAAGGGAATATCAGATCATTCTTAATGATGAGATAAGGCCTCCTGCGCCATGGATCAATGTAATCGCCAATAAAGATTTTGGCTTTCACATTTCTGAGACAGGTGCAGGAATGACCTGGGCAGTGAACAGCAGGGAAAACAAAATCACTTCATGGTCGAATGATCCGGTCAGTGACAAAGCCGGAGAAGCAATATACATTAAGGACGAAATTACAGGCAAGGTTTTTACTCCTGTATCTCTTGGAAAAAAAGGCGGAGGTATTTACCGTGTTAGGCATGGTTTCGGATATTCTGTCTTCGATCATGATGAAGATAATATAAAGCAGGAACTTACGGTATTCGCTCCTTTGGAGGAATCCTTAAAACTCTGGCACCTGAAGTTAACAAACACTTCGGCGACGGAGAGGTATTTGAATATAACTTATTATGTCGAATGGGTCCTTGGGGAAGACAGGGAGTACTCAAGCCCATATACCGTGACTTCTTACAACAACGAACATGAATATTTGGCTGCAAAAAATATATATAACTATAATTTCCGAAAACAGGAAAGCTTCATGTTTTCAAGTGAAATGATAATTGCCTACACCGGCGACAGGCAGGAATTTCTGGGTCTAAAAGGTTCGATCCTCCATCCTGAAGGACTTTATAAAAAATTGCCCTGTAATACAGGAGTTGGGTATGATCCCTGCGGAGCAATACAGATCTCGATTGCAATAAAACCTCACGAGAGCAGGAGCGTAGTCTTTGGACTGGGACAGAGTGCTGATCCAGAGGAGATAATTAAGCTCAGATATAAGTATAAGGATTTAACGAAAATAGAAGATGAAATGAAAAAAATAAAGAACTATTGGGATGGATTGCTTGACACTATCAAGGTCAGGACAAGCGATAGAGCCATTGATATTCTTTTGAACGGCTGGCTTTTATACCAGACCGTCTCCTGCAGGATCAACGCAAAATCTGCTTTTTATCAGTGCGGCGGAGCCTATGGTTTCAGGGATCAGCTTCAGGAAGTGACTGGAGTTCAGACGTGTGCTCTTCCGATCTGGATCCCCGGGCAGTCAAAAAACAGATCATCCTGGCATGCAGCAGGCAATTTGAAGAGGGAGATGTGCAGCATTGGTGGCATCCGCCAAGCGGTCTGGGTGTCAGAACAAAGATCTCGGATGACCTGCTTTGGCTTCCTTTCGTTACCGGGGCATATGTGCGGACGACAGGCGATCACTCAATATTAGACGAGAGAGTCAATTACATTAAAGGTGCATTGCTTGAGAAAGGCCAGCACGAATCGATGTCTATTCCGGAAGTATCTGATATGGAAGCAAGTGTTTATGAACATTGCAAAAAAACTATCCTGCGCACCGGCTTCGGAGAGCATGGACTTCCTTTGATGGGAGGCGGTGACTGGAATGACGGAATGAATATGGCGGGAATTGAGGGCAAAGGGGAAAGCGTTTGGCTGGGATGGTTTCTTTATGCGCTGCTGGGAGATTTTATCGCTATCGCTGTTGACCGGGAAGATCATGATTTTGCAGACAGTCAGGAACTCAGCAGGGAAAACCTCCGGCGCAGCATAGAGGAAAATGGCTGGGACGGCGAGTGGTATATAAGAGCTTTTTATGATGATAATGAGAAAATTGGCTCAAAAGAAAGCTATGAGTGCAAGATCGATTCTATAAGTCAGTCATGGAGTGTTATATCCGGAGCCGCTGATAATATCAGAGCTGCAAAAGCCATATATTCTGCTAAAAAATATCTCGTCAATGAGAAGGACGGGCTCTCGTTACTTTTGACCCCCCCATTTGACAAGACTGATAAAAATCCCGGCTATATCAAAAATTACTACCCCGGAATAAGGGAAAACGGAGGGCAATATTCCCATGCATCGGTGTGGCTTGCTATTGCTGCAGCAATGATCGGAGATCACAGCCTTTCCTATGATCTTTTCACTATGTTGAACCCGATCCATATCAGTTCGACAAAGAGGGGCTCACTCAGATATGAAAAGGAACCATATGTAATGGTAGCTGACATGTCATCCCTGGATGCGCCTCATTCCGGAAGAGGCGGATGGAGCTGGTACACAGGTACTTCAGGTTGGATGTACCAGGGCCTGATCAATAATTTTCTGGGTATAAAAAAAGAGGGCCTTGGCCTGTCGATCGATCCTTCAACGCCTTCCAATTTCGGTGATTACACTGTCTGGTACAAGTTCGGTACTTCAACCTATGAAATAAGAGTAACGGGAAGAACAAGGGAAGATGTTTTTATACCAGAGTTAAACATTGATGGCACAGCAGTTGCGGGTAATAAGATAAAACTTGTGGACGACGGAGCATCTCATTTAGTTATAGCCCACAATATTCCAATAAATGCGCAATTGGAAAAAAGTTTTTTGCACGAGGCTGAAGAAAGCGTGGAAGGTTGATCAGTCTGAGTAATTTAAGTTAAAAAGTTTTTTCCCACATGAAAAGAGCGCCCCGGATATCCGGAGCGCTCTTTCTAGTCTACATCGATATCGATCGCGGTGCTTGTCTTTTCTGCCTTAGGGACGGTTATCTTCAGTAGCCCGTCGCTCAGTTTGGCTTTTATCCCGGATGCATCAGCATCAGTCAGGTGTATGGTCCTGCTCATCGACACAGATCGTCTTTCCCTGTGAATGTAATTCTTGTCCTTCTCCTCTGTGCTCTCGTTCTTTGTCACCGAGATCGTGAGCTTTCCGTCATCCAGTCCAAGCTTGATGTCTTCCTTGCTGAGGCCCGGCATTTCAGCTTCGATAAGATACTCGTTTCCGCTGTCCTGAACATCAACTTTGAATGTGTCATATGCCAGGGTGCGCTTCATGGGCCAGTCGCTTGAAAAAAAGTCATCAAGCACGTTGTAAAAGTCCTCCAGCCCGGTCTTTGTAGCGAGATCCCTGCTCCTTCTGTTGAAAGGTACCAATCCAACCATGATCAACAACTCCTTTTATTATATTATTTTTTGTTGTTAGCACTCTCTCTTGTTGAGTGCCAATATAATTTATCACACGTATATTTCTTTGTCAAGATATACTTGGTCACTTATTGTCAGATACGTAATTATAACGATATATAGGGGTATTTAAATTGACATGTATCAATATGTAGTTTATATTGATTCTCAGGTATATTGAATTTATACTATCTCAACCAACATGACAGGGGGAAACGACATGATCGGATGTGATCCGGTAAAGGACGAAGGGTGCTGTTCCTGCGGGAGCAAAAAAATTCTGGTCGAATATCTTTATCTTGACCTTAAGACCTGTGACAGATGCATAGGAACTGATGCTGTGCTTGAAGAGGTGCTGAAAGAGATCGGGCCTGCACTTTTATGTGCAGGATATGATGTCGAATTTGAGAAAAAGGAAATATCATCCAGGGAAATAGCTGCAGAATACCGCTTTCTCTCTTCTCCTGCCATACGTGTCAACGGAATGGATATTTGCGAGTCGGTAGCAGAAAACAGCTGCGGTTGCTGCAGTGATATCAGCGGTACTGATGTCGAATGCAGGGTCTTCGAGTTCGAGGGAGAAGATTATGAAGTCCCTCCGAAAGAGATGCTGGCAACTTCAATACTCAGGGCTGTTTTCGCACCAAAGGAAGAGTGCTGCTGCGGGAATTATTCAATGCCGGAAAATATAATAGCTTTCTTTGACGGCAAAGAGAAAAAATCAAAGTGTTCCTGCCGATCAAGCTGCTGCTGAGATGATTTCTGAAATATCCATTGATTTTGTCAGGAATAAGATGGTATGACTGAAATCCTTAAAAGCATATCCCTTTTGATAGAAAATAACGTATGGCTTGCGCCATTTCTTGCCTTTGCCGCTGGAGCGCTTACATCCCTGACACCGTGCGCGGCGTCGAGTGTTCCTCTGGTAATTGGGTATGTGGGTGGAACTGCCGGAAGCGACACCAGGAAGGCATTTCGTCTCTCACTTGTATTTGTGCTTGGATCGGCGCTTACTTTTACGGCATTGGGAACAGCTGCCTCTACTGCGGGCGGGTTCTTCATGGGTCCAGCATCCTGGTGGTATCTGATCCTTGGATCATTGATGGTGCTTATGGCACTCCAGACATGGGGGATATTTGAGATCATACCTTCAAGTTATCTGATGTCAAAAAACAGAAGGAAGGGATATTTGGGAGCTTTTATTGCAGGTATCCTGGGAGGCATATTCTCATCTCCATGCTCAACTCCGGTACTTATAGCGCTTCTTGCCATCGTTGCAGGAAAGGGGAGCATCATATGGGGTGCTTCGCTCCTAATACTTTATTCTGTCGGGCATGGCCTGCTCGCTCTTGCTGCCGGAACATCCTTCTCTTTTGCTCAGAAGCTGTCGGAGAATATTGAAGAAACCAGGGCAGGCTCGATCATCAAGCTTGCACTGGGAGCTCTGATCCTTCTGGCGGGACTCTATATGCTTTACCTAGGCTTTTAGTCCGTACAAATTATTGTTTGTTGATGTTGTTTTATGGGTTTTCCGCACCTTCTTTTTTCTCTTCTTTATTTTTGCTTTCAGGTCCTTCGATCTCTTCTATTTCAAAACCTCCGCAGCAACAGCATGAATTTTTCTTTTTTCCCTCACCTTTGCCAAACAGTTTTCCGAACAGTCCGGGTTTTTTCTCATCAGTCATCACAGCAAGCCTCCTTGATTTTTGCTTTAGTCTTATTATCTATATTGAAATAGCGTTAAAAATATATCCTCCGGTTACTGCAGTTAGGAAGATGACTGCCACAATAGCAGCAACAAGCTTTTTTCTGAAAATTGCTCCAAGCATGCTCATCTCAGGTATTGCCATCCCTGCTCCTCCTATGATAAGCGCGATCACAGCTCCCACGCTCATTCCTTTTTGCATCAGGGCCAGGCCGATAGGTATTGCAGTTTCGGCACGAATGTATAAAGGAACCCCGATAGC
>ENA-UOOK01003404-UOOK01003404.1-fermentation-metagenome-genome-assembly--contig:-NODE-3404-length-18132-cov-3.973502_pt1 | contig 18132 bp, 14 predicted proteins | sample MGYA00245777_ERZ724023 | MGnify/ENA primary metagenome ERZ724023 (study PRJEB28704, sample SAMN03018312) | fermentation metagenome | biome: anthropogenic terrestrial biome; feature: soil; material...
CCCTTTTCCCAGCTTCGGCCGGGCCAAGCAGAATTAATGGAGACAGTTAGCCAAGCTCTCCAAAGTGAACAGGATCTATTTATAGAAGCCGCTACCGGAATCGGTAAAACAATCTCCGTTCTTTTCCCCGCCTTGAAACAATTAGCCGGCGCCGATCGCTTTCGGAGAATCTTTTTTCTCACCGCTAAAACCGCCGGTAAAGAGATTTTGCGAAAGACGCTAAATAATTTGACGGAACACGGCCTCCGTTTACGTTCCGTTTTTATCGAGGCTAAAGAACGGGTCTGTTTAGCACCCGGTTCTCAATGCGACTCTTGTCAATACGCCGTCAATTATTATAGTAAAGTTGAAGCCGCCCTCCCCAGGCTGCTTTCAATGGAACTTATTACCCCTGAACTCATCGCCAATCTTGCCCAACAGGAACTGCTTTGTCCTTTTGAATTATCCCTGGACCTGGCCCTTAATGCTGATTTAATCATTTGCGATTACAACTATTTGTTTGACCCTGGCGTCTATCTACGCCGCTTTTTTCTCTCCTCCGGCAAACGGGATTCAATTTTTTTAATTGATGAAGCCCATAACTTAGTCAACCGGGGGCGTGAAATGTACTCGGCGGCGCTCTCCCAAAATGAGTTAAAACGTTGGACCATCCAACTTGAAACTATAAATCCGAAACTGGCTGATTGCGGCAGAAAAATTTTGACCATTTTCGATGAATATCTCAGGGAACTTAAAGAAACCAACCAACAATCGCTGTTATTGCCATCCCTTAACCCGCTATTAGAACCTGCCCTGGAACAATGGAACGCGCTCTTAGAAAAAACTATTCGCCAAACCCCTTTCTCTGTATCCCGGGACCAAATTCTAACTATCTATTTTGAACTTATCAAATTTATTCGAATCATTCCGCTTTTAAACAAAGATTACGCCATCTATGTCAAATCGGAAAACCAAAATTTAATCCTTAAAATTTTATGTCTCAATCCAGGGCCTTTACTCCGAAAAAGATTAGCCAAAGGGCGTTCGGCGATCTTTTTCTCAGCCACCCTTTCACCCCACGAATATTTCCGGGAACTTTTAGGTGGTAAGGAAGACGCTATCCAGATCAGATTAGCTTCGCCTTTTCCCAAAGAAATCCGCCTTTACTTACATGTTCCGGGAATTGATACCCGCTACCGGGCGCGGGCCAATTCCCTAGCTCAATTGGTGGAATGCATCGTAACAACGGTCCAATCGCGTTTAGGTAATTATTTGACCTTTTTCCCATCCTATTCTTATTTACAAACCGTCTTCCCAATCCTACGCCAACAATTAAGCGATCAAGCCCTAGTCTATGCTCAGTTGCCCGGCATGGCTAAGGAAGCTAAAGAACGATTCCTGGCAAATTTGTTTCGGAAACATACCAATCAAAGCAAGCTTGGCTTAGCTGTATTAGGCGGAAGTTTCGCCGAGGGGATCGATTTGCCCGGAGAACAATTGATCGGAGTTATCATTGTTGGCCCGGGTTTACCAATGGTCAATGAGGAACAAGAATTGATCCGGCTATATTTTGACGAACGGAATAATTCCGGATTTTTCTATGCGTACTTGATTCCGGGTTTAATAAAAGTGATCCAAGCAGCAGGCCGTGTTTTCCGGACCCCCGAGGATACCGGTTTAGTAATATTGGTTGACGACCGTTTTGCCGATGAACGTTACCAGGAACTATTGCCTCCGGATTGGTTTCTCCCCGGCCGTTCCTTTTCGGAACCCGACTATCAGGAAGCTTTAAAGAACTTTTGGAATATGGCATCAAAGAATTAAGGAATTCACCAGCTAAAAAATATTAAATCTCCATCAAAAGCAGGATCGACACAAGAATGGGAGAAATATACTATGAACTTTATAAATTATCCTTTCACTCATGGTCATCGATAAATTATTTAAAAGATACTCAATTATTTGCTTAAGGAGACAAAGGTGAAAAAGATAGTTTTCTGGATTATATCGTCATTAGGACTATTATTATACCTCTTTTCAAGTTTTTCCGATCCCGGCGCCAAAATCGGAGCGAGTTTTCAAAAAGCCTGTCAAGAAGTGATCGCCGCCCAAAAGATGGAAAGCTCCAGTTATACTTCAGCCTTTAAACTTTATAATAACGCTGTCGCTAAAATCAACAACATTACCAACAAATATTCTTCTTCCGAAATTGCGCTGGAGTTGTTTAAAAACCAGCAAAAAATCGGTCCCTATCCCTTTCTTGAATTCAAAGAAGAAATTATACCGCAAGCCAAGTTAAAAGCCGAAGCGGAGAATAGTGCGTTGGATTGTTCGTTTTATGCGGTTAACCTTTTGGATACGATCCAATTCGACGATAAACTTAAGCAGATGAAAGCCGCGAAGTTGGCTGAGATCTCGATCAGGTATTCTAAATCATGGCGGTTTAAAAAAGCCGCTTCTGTCCTATCAAAAGGAAAATCAATCGTCCAAACCATTTACTCCGATTATTTTAAAGCATGCGCCTGTGCCGAATTGGCCCGGATTTTAGGAACGGCCGGAAAAAAGAAGGAAGCCCTTCAACTACTGACCCAGGCCGAAACTATCACCAAAAGCTTGGTCCCTTATGAACAACCGGAAACTCTTGAAAAAATAATAGCGGCCTATTGTTCGATCGACCAGTTTGAATCGGCGCTGGATTTTGCAAAACAATTTGATCCCCCGGTTCCGGAGAACGCTTGGTCAATAATTTCCCAACATTACGCCTTTAAAGGAAAATTCAAGTCAGCCCTTAAAACCAGTGAAAATATTAAGGATGACAACCTCCTCGCTAAGACTTTTCAAGTTATTGTTGAACAATCCGCCGCCAAAGGCCGGTTTGAAAAGGCCGAAGAACTGGCTGCTCAAATCAGAACGAATATCACTTTTAAAGTTATGGCTTTAGCCGATATCGGATTCCATGCCGGCAAGGAAGGCCAAAGAGACTTGGCCCTTTCCTATTTTGAACAAGCTGTCAAAACCGCTAATCAGTTCGAATCTTTTCAGTTGTCTCAAAAGTTGTCCGTTCTAAATTATATCGCTGCACGCTTTATTGAACTTCATGATTATCAAAACGCCCGCCAATTATTGGAGTCGAACAGCGCTTTAGCCAAAAAGTTGTCGGAATTCAATCGGGCCGAGGCATTTGCGGAGATAGCCGAGGCTTACGGCCAAATGGACGAGGCGGAGAAGGCAATTCAGTTGGTTAAACAATATGTCCCCGAATATCTTACTATCGATGTCCAAGGCGCTACCTTCGCCCGGTTAGCGCTGCAACACGCTAATAAAGGTCAATACCAACCAGCCTTAGAACTAGCCCGGAAAATGGCCGACGAAACTACACTCCTTGAAGTTAACCGGGCTTCGGTCTTGTCTCAACTAGCAATCCTGGCGGCCACCGCGAAAGAATACCAGACAGCGCTAACAATAGCTAAAGAAATAAATTCTTCTTTTTATAGACCCTGGACATTTGGGGAAATTGCTTTACAAATCGCCAACAAACGTGTGCCCCTTCGTAAAAAACCTCAGGTTAAGCAATATCTCCATCAGATAATTTCTGAATTAGAACCCCACCGGGTTTCGGGAGAAACGTTCCCATCTTAACCCAAACTAAACCGGCGGTTGAACGCTTATCGTCCTTAACCGCCGGTCCTAAATCCGAAACTAAGCCCAGTTCCAATTACATGCTAGGAGCGCGCCCGCCGCCACGACCGCCTCTTTTGGCATCAGTATTTCTTCTTAAAGTTGATTGTCTTTCATCCGAATCTTTCATAAACTTAGCTAATTTATCTTCGAAATTCTGATGGTTTTGCCTTGGAACCCTTTCAACACGTGGTTGAGCTTGTTTTATGGAGAGGCCGATTTTCCCCTTATCCAAATTCAACACTTTCACTTTGACCAGATCATTTTGTTTTAAAAAATGATTGACGTCTTTCACGTACTCATCCGCTACTTCGGAAATATGAACCAAACCTGTCTGACCGTTAGGAAGTTCAATAAAAGCACCGAAATTAGTAATGCCCGTTACTTTGCCTTCCACGATCTGGCCAACTTCCAATGCCATACTTTAATAATTCCTCCCTTGGCGTCGCTATATAGGAATTTGGTGTTTTCATAAATCGCCGCAACCCGGAGGTAAACACGGAATAAAAATTAGAGTTTTGGTATTATGAAAACCGCTCAATAATATATATTATAACTTCCAGATAAAAGTGTTGTCAAGACATGCTTATGATCGAAACCTACTAAACCTTACTATTTTAAAACCAGAATCCAATTTGACATACTCCCCCTCTCTCATAACAACGGAATCAGAATATAATAAACGGTCCCTTTGATTAAGAATTAATCTAATACACCGGGGTTTTCTTCTAAAAGAAGCCTTGAATTCAAGCTGTACAATCTTTCCAATATTTCTACATTGTAAAGAAATATCTCCAAATGCGGTGGGAAGATTTTTCAATTCTATGTTTAATTCATTCCAGAGTTTGCTGGTAATGATACCGGGCAATAAATAGAGGACTTCCCCCTCCTCCATTACCATGGCATTCCGTAGGATTAACAAAAACAGACAACTAACTTCCAGTGAATGCCCCTTGACTCCGATTCCACCCCCAAAAATCGGATGAACCCGATCCGGCCAGTTTCCCGTAGAACTGATTGCTTCGATTAAAAACTTAAAAACTCGATCATATTCCCCTTCTTCGCGCAGTAATATCATACCTAGACGGGCGGTCAATTCCAAATCAATTCCTTGAAACTCCAGGGGTGAGACTACTCCGCCATTAAAAGTCGAGGTCTCAAGGATCTGATCTAGCCATTCCCGAATGAACCTTTCATTTCTCCGATATAACCGCAACGGATAAGATATTGCTAGTCTGCGGATGGACTCGCTGATCGGAAATCTTTTGCGATACCCGTTGCAGTAACCTTTCTTGATTCCCCGTGAAAAGACTTCTAAAATACGAGACCAAAGACCTTGATATTGATGGTGAAAAAATTGGCCGCTTTGATAGTCGTCGTTAACCTGGCTTAGCCTGGACAATACCTTAAATGAAGCGCAGGTCCATGCCGGGTCTTCAGTATGCTCCGGAAGGTCGTCACCTTTGAAAAAAGTCTGATTTTGCGCCAACCAGTAACCTATTCGCTTTAACGTCTGCCAGTTTTCCCTGACTAAATTACAATCACCTGATAATTGATAATAATCACCAATAGCGTAAATTAGCTTCCCCGGATTTAAGGGTTTATTAGAAATCGACCCGTCCCAACGCACCTTTTTTAAGGTCTTAATAAGATAAGAGCGACTTTCTGAATAAAATGCAAAACGGTTTAAAACGAGAATAGTCTCGATATCAACCAAACCCGAAGATCGGCCGTGGAACATCATCAAGAAATTCAGACTAGCCCGGCAGATCTGATCAATTGGGGAACCGGTTATCAGCATATGATGTTGTCTGCTGTAACGATTAACCCAAATCTGTTTGCTCTCCCAAAGCCAGCTTTGGGGAAACTCCCTTACTTGATTAGGAAAAAATTTTAGCGATTCCGGTTTCAGTATTAACCTAATTCCCGTTCGGTCCGCCGGCCGAATCGAATAACCGATTAAACCGGTGCAACTCCCATCCGGGGAAGTAACAGCATGCTTGTTTTCCTCTAACTTAAAATAATCAGTCACATCACCCAAACCGGCATGAGTGCAAAAAATTATCTTAGGTTCAATTTCTAATTGTAATAACTCATTATAATTTACCTTGATACTCTTGTTCCTATATTCTAACTTCTTTATACGGGTAAGACCATTATTGTCATATGGCCTTACTACTAAACACAGCAGAAAATCATTGAAAGCCGACTCTCCTGCGGCGTAAAGGTTAAGTTCCAACCCGATCCAAGCTTCTTGTAAACCTAAGATTGGGAAAACCCGGCTTTTAAGGACCCCTTCTTTAAATGAGTTTATAGTTTCAATGCTAGGAAAATCCGGGTCTACTGTTACCCGAGTTTGCAAAAACTTTCCGGGCGTAATTAATACTTTCCCATTATTGACCCAGATTTCTACCGAAACTCCAATGTGGGGAAATGAAACTGTCCCTTCTCCGTCAATGAAGAGAACCGGCTGTCCCTTGTAATTACAGAAAGCGGTCCAATTGCGAAAACAAATATTAGCAAACTGATATTTTCCAAAAACATAACCCGGGTTTAAAAAGTCACTTTGCTTTATAAACCAGGATGGAAGAATCCAGTCTTCGATCCTCGCCGCTGAAAAAGAGGGCTTTTGCTGTTTCCATTCCAAAGCTTTCAAAAATTGGTTTCTCAAGAAAAATCATCCTCCATTGCTAGTTTGTACGAAAGATGTTTTTTCATGAGTAAATTATCTATTATTATGACTTATATCTCTTACCTATAGTTAATCTCCAAAAGCAAAATCCTCCGACCAGCAAGGAGCTGTAAAAGGTGTATGCTCTCCATAATAAAACGAATAGGCCCAACCCTTGACTGCCCGTGATTCCACGAAACAAATATGATAAAAGCACTTCAGCCCCGCCACTCCCTCCCGGCGTTGGAATTAAGGGTTGTACCACATTAAAAATCAATTGACTATACATTAAACTAAAAAATTCCACCGCCTTACCCATCGCCAATATGATTATCGGAGCCAATAAAAGATAAAAAAACCAATAGATCACGCTTGCTAAGATCGCTTTAACCATACTCAACCAATTACTATGGATTAATAATAAAGAGCCTTCTTTGAAAAGGTAAAACTCCTGCCGTAAACGGTTTAACCAACCTTTTTTTTTCATGAAAGCGCTAATTTTTTCAGCCCAACTAAGACGAAAGGCAAAATAGACGATAGCGACGATAGCAATTATGGAGGCTGTTATTATCCAAGAATTCCGGATTATCTCTTGATCGAGAAAGCCCTCCTTTTTTAATAAACTTAAGTTTAAAGAGAGTGTACCGATGAGTACTAATAAGTATACGATTGAATGTAATCCCAAGTCGATTGTGGTTACGGCAGTGGCTTTACCAAGGCTCAACCCCTTTTTATGGAGTAGATAAATTTGGAGCGGAGTCCCACCGGCATTAAACGGAGTAACATGAGATATGAAACAAGTAGCCAAATAAATTTGAAAACAATGTCCCGGACTAATTTTTTCTCCCATCCCTCGGACAATAATATAGATCCGCAAGGCTTTTGAAAACCATGTTATTAAGAGCGCCAGCAAACCCAATCCTAAGAAGGAGAAATTGAGGTTCTTTAAATCTATTCCCACTGGTTCATCGGCAATCCCTTTGAAAATCAGGACCAGACCGATAATACTAAAAAGTACCGTATACCATATACCTTTTTTTACTTTATTTTGGTTTTTGATCTCAAGTCACCTCAACTAGGGAATTCATTCCCGCCAAACCCCTGTCCATCACAAGTTCCAATACTTCACAAACTTGGATCTCTTCCATACAATATGCTTTTGAACAGCGAGGCAGATATTGCCAGAGTCCACCGCCAAATCGATAACAAGGGCTGCAAGAAAGTTTTTTATAAATATATCGATGTGGAGGGCGCCGGTATGGGAAGAACTGGTCGGGTGTTGTTGGGCCAAACAGACCAATGGTGGGAGTTCCGATTGCCGCACCCAAATGAAGCGGCCCAGAATCATTGGCAATTAACAGCCTGCATTTTTTGAGCAAAGCTGCGGTCTCCCCAAGTCTAAAACAGCCTGCGGTATTAATGATCCCCGGTAAAATCGATTGAATTAAAGCGGCGTCTTCCCTGTCTTCTTTTCCTCCTACCAATATTACCTGGTAAGGGGTTTCCTCGTTGACTGTTTCGATCAGTCTGATAAAATTAAACAAGGGCCAGCGTTTTCTAATAAAATAATGTCCGCCGCAATGCACCGCCAAAAGTGGCCTCTTAAAGTCATATCCTGCATGTTTTAGAAATGACTCCACCTTTCGCTCTTCGGACTCACTAAACCAGAATTCGGTCTCATAAGTGTTTACCGCTAAACCAGCTTCATTCACTACTTCGAGGCATCGTTTAACTACCGAAAGGTTGTTCTTTTCTTGAACCGAAAAAAAATCACTCCGAAAAGGAGTCCCGCAAAATCTGGTAAAAAAACTACCGATCTGTGAGAGCCCCAGCGCCAAATCAAAGCCTTGCTTTCGAATTTCAACTGTTTTTTTTAAGAGATCCCACTGGTCTAAACAATTTACTACTTCGATTTGATAAGGGTTATTTTTGAAGATTTCTACCCCTAGTTGATTAGCTAAAATTACTATTCGGGCCTGAGGCAGATTAAATCGTAACGCCCGAATTGCAGGTGTCGCAAATAAAGCGTCTCCCAACGGGCTAAAACAGAGCGCCACAACCCTTTTGAACATAACCAGCCCCGTAATAATCGTTCCTCCTCTACTAGGCAAGGGTCAATCTGGTTTAACCCCTATTTTATGTTCTTCAGGTTGGGCCGGATATATACTGGTATTTACCAGCTCTTTCTTAATTGAGCCATCTAAATACTCAACCATCCTCCATAATTCGGCCTTAATTCCTCTGCGGCCGCTAATAACTTTTCTCTTACTTCCTTTAGATAGTGTGGGGTCCGGTGTGTTTTTGATTTTAAAAGGAAAAGTTTCAACAACTTTCGTTTCCAGCTCTACCTTTTTCCATTCGATTTTTCTTCCTAGAACTGCAACTGTCAAATAGGGAGGGGTTACATTTGATACTATTAAAATCGGAAATTTGCTGATATTTTCGATGATTAAATCCACCCCATCATAAACTACAGTGGCATCCCTTGCTAATGGCACATAACTAATGGGTAAAGAATGGTTTAACCTTTGGACGATCTTCAAATTAGACAATAAAACGGCATTGTATAGAGTTGATGAAACTTGGCAGACTCCTCCTCCCACCCCTGGAATTAGTTTGCCCAGATATACAACGGGCGCTTCCTTATAACCAACTTCGGTCACCCGCGGTCCGACCCAGGTGTTAAAGGAAAAGATCTGGCCGGGGTAGACGATTACATTGTTAATTGCGCTACTGGCGATTAACAGATTATTGACCCGGTCCTTATGGTTAACCTCATATTTAGTGGTAAAACTTCCTAGTACCTGATCCAGCCCCCATCTTTTAATATCATCTTCAGTTAAAGGTGGGACTACCGTTTTAATCGGGATTTCAATGGTGGAAACATCCTTTTGAAACGTGGCATCCTCGAGCCTTTGAGTTGACGCAGTTTGATCAATTACGAATCCGGTACGGCTAGGCGTGTAGGATACTTCGCCATCTTTATTTACTTTTACGACGGAACGGACTGGCTCAACGCCAATACTAGCCTCTAGTAAATGGAAAAAGGAATTTAATGAAACCCGGTTATTATTAAAAAACGGCCTCAGATCATAACCATGACGATAGATCCTCCAGCGCGAAGCCATTTGGTCCCAAAATGAACCGGTTCGACCAATTTGGTAAGCCTTCCTAATACTCTCAGCGATATCAAGCTTGATACCAACTGAATTGAGAACTATGTTTAAAGGGCGTTTCTTAAAAATTAATACCACTTTTTTTTCGCCAAAGGCTTCCATTTCTTCAGAGAGTAAATTGGTAGCTTCGCCGACTTTCATTCCACCTAATCTGATTCCACCGACGCTCACGCCGTGTATGATCCGGCCTTCACTCCAAATTAAATAAGCGATAGTTAGACCGATTGATAAAAACAGAAGGGTACCTATGATTATTTTCCCGCTGAATAATATTAATTCCATCCGGTTTTTCGATGACAATTCCAAAAACCGACCCTCCTAAATAAATCTCAACCGTTTTTAAATAACCCTCAATCAATTTTGGATATAAAATTAGTATACTCCCCAGTTCATAGGCATAAAATAAAATATCCTAAACGGGGAGAAAGACTTATATGTGGAATCAGTTAATTAAGAAAAAGCATCCCAAGGAACTTTTCCAGTATAATTCCCGAGTTCATGTCGAACATCCTGCCGCCGTTTCAGTCTTTCAATCAAATTTAGATTTATTTATTACTCAATTATATGATCTTACCTCCCAATTAATTATCCTATGTATTGGGACTGACCGATCAACCGGTGACAGTTTAGGACCTTTAGTCGGGCATAAACTGAAAGCGATGGATTGTATGGCCAACATCCCAATCTTTGGGACTCTAGATGAACCAGTCCATGCCGTTAATCTTGAAGAGACCATCGAAAAGATTAATGATTTGTTTCCCAAATCTTTTATTATCGCGGTCGACGCTTGTCTAGGAAAAACGGAAAGTGTCGGATTTATTAGCATTAAGGAAGGCCCGCTTCAGCCGGGGACAGGTGTTAATAAAACTTTACCCGCCATCGGAGATCTTCACATCGTAGGCATTGTTAATGTCGGTGGGTTTATGGAATATATGGTACTCCAAAATACCAGATTGAGTTTGGTCATGAAAATGGCTGAAACGATTAGCGAAGGAATTTCCAAAAACATTTCCAAATATCATCATCTACAATTAGCTCGGTTTGACACCGAATCGAATTCGTTGCGTCTGGAAACTACGCCCCAGTAGACAACCTAGTATATCTCAGGCGTAATCGAATTTGGCATTTTTTGCGTCAAAAAAAGGGCCTCCGTCGGGAGGCCCTTTCTCTCGTTTATAAGATTGCTTTCTCGGTTTCTTTATCAAAGAAATGGATTTTTTCATTATTGAATACGACCTGATGTTTTACTCCATCCCTCGCATTGGTGTGGGAATCAACCGTGGCCACAAACGAATGTTCTCCAACGGACATATAGAGATAAACTTGAGCGCCGATTAACTCATAGACATCGACCATACCGGTGATGACTTGATCTTCGGATGCTTCAGGAACTTCTTGCCGTTCCATGATCGCTTCCGGCCGAATACCGAAGACAACTTGTTTATTGAGATATTGTTTGATATTTTTAAATTTGCCGTCGGGGATTGCTACTTTTAATGTTTTACAATCAACCAGTAACTTTCCGTTCTCTTCCTTAATAACACCGTCAATAAAGTTCATTGGAGGAGTCCCAATAAATCCGGCGACAAAAACATTATTAGGATTATCGTAAATATCCAACGGAGTACCAACCTGTTGAATGACTCCGTCTTTCATAACAACAATCCGGTCACCCATGGTCATGGCTTCGGTTTGGTCGTGGGTAACGTAGATGATGGTGGTTTGTAACCGGTTATGCAATTTGCTGATTTCAGCGCGGGTTTGTACCCGGAGTTTAGCGTCAAGGTTTGACAAAGGTTCATCCATTAGAAACACTTTCGGTTCACGAACGATGGCGCGGCCTAACGCGACCCTTTGCCTTTGACCACCGGAGAGAGCTTTCGGTTTCCGGTCGAGTAGGTTTTCAATGCCCAGAATTTTAGCTGCTTCTTTAACACGGCGATCAATTTCGCTTTTAGGGAATTTACGCAATTTGAGCCCGAAGGCCATATTATTGTATACATCCATATGCGGATATAGAGCATAGTTCTGGAAGACCATGGCGATGTCGCGATCTTTTGGAGCAACGTTGTTGACTAAGGTATCACCAATATAAATGTTGCCCTCGGAGATTTCTTCCAAACCAGCGACCATCCGCAAGGAAGTGGTTTTTCCACAGCCAGAAGGTCCTACAAAAACGATAAATTCTTTATCTTTAATCTCTAAGTTAGCATCTTTTACCGCAACTACCCCACCGGAGAACTTTTTGTAAACATGTTCAAAAACAACTTTTGCCATTATGTTTTCCTCCTACAAATTGAATAACTGAATTATTTATGATATACTAGATGCAGCCCTATAAATATCTTACCAATCACCTCCACTCTATCGGACCGTTCTTTGATTCCGGTGGTTTAAGTTATACCTATTTTAATTACCGGCTTGAGTTCTGTACGGTCTTAATTGGCTTTTCTTTGTTTTATAAGATTTATATTCGACATTTTTTCGATTTTTCCTGCCTTTGATTCCGCTCTTCCTTTACAACATCTTGCGTTTTTTTATCCTTTCTTTACATTTAATCTTAAACCCCTTTAAATACGCTGGTTTCAATACATCCTTCTATTAAGCGGGGGGGTGATTTTTTGGTTCCCAGGTTAATAATCTTTCAATGTCCTGCGCCTGAATCAGTCTTTCCCTTCCTTCCTTCCCAAATTTTTCATAACAAATTCCGGTATTTGTCAGCCCTCCAAAACAGATAATAATCGAAGTTTAGAGGAGGTGACAAAGAGTCAATGCAAGTAACCCAGATGGAATTGAACACTCTCAAACAGTTGGTTGCGATGGAGGATTTGAATGCTAAGAAATTCCAATTATATGCTCGGAACTGCAACGATACACAATTGCAAAACTTCTTCAACCAACAAGCCCAACAAGCCTATAACGACGCCCGTCGCTTAATTGGTTTTCTCAGTTAAGATCAGTTAATTTAGGAGGATAAAGATGTATACCGATCGCGAAATGACCTTGGACGCATTGGACCTTGCCAAAATGAGCGCGGTAGAATTTACAAAAGCAGCTACCGAAGCAAGCAATCCCGATATCAGGCAAGCCTTATTGCAAATTAGGTCCCAATGTGAACAAGCCCAACAACTGATTGCCCAATATGCCCAGTCTAAAAACTACTACCTGCCTGCGCCGCCTGCCGACCAACAGGACATATCCCATGTCGCGCAATTTTTACAACAATCCATGGGTCAACCTACAGTTGTTTAGAGGTTGCCGGGTTTAAAATCCGAATAGTTAAGACTAAAAGGGCCTTAATCAGCCCTTTTATCATTTTATATAGCTTGAACTCAACCTTAAAATCACACGTAGTTTATGTTTTAAGCCGGAGCTTAAAAAACCCAAACTAGCGAGCGTAGCTCAAATTTGACCCCGATTATAATACAAACATAACTATTCTGCGACCGCTTCCCGATTAAAAACCAATTTTTCTAAAGCCTCGGCCACCCCGTTGTGATCGTGGTCCGCTACTACTAAAACCGCTTTTTCCTTAACTAGCGGCGCGGCATTCCCAATCGCCACTCCCGCGCCGGCCCAAGTGATCATCGAAAGATCATTCGGGGCATCACCGATTGCCATAACTTCATTCCGGTCCATGCCCCATCCGGTAGCCAGCTCCTGGAGGGCCATGCCTTTTGAGACGCCTGGAGCCAATATCTCCAGATATGTCGGTTTGGATTTGATAAATTGCAGCCGGTCGCCGAATATCTCCTGTAGTTGGTTTTGAATCCGGTCGATCTTCTCAACCTCCCCAACAGCCAACATTTTATGGGAAGGTCCATTTAAATAGCGGCTCAAATCACCGACAGGATGAGGAGTAACACCGGCGTTGGCTGCATATTTTTGGCCCCATTCCGTAAGTTCGTCCATATATAATTCATCATTAATATAAGCGTTTAAATGAATCCCAGCCTCACGAAAGATCGCCACCAACTCCAGGGCATCTTCCGCCGCAACCGGGCGATGGTACAAAATTTTCCCAGATAACGCTTCCTGGATGATCGCCCCGTTATAAGCGATCACCGGAACATCCAGTTCCAATTCCAGGACATAAGGTTGCATTGATTGAATCATTCTTCCCGAAGCGAGCAATACCTTTATGCCTTCCCGGATGGCCCTTTGGATCGCAGCTTTGTCTATGGTTGAAATGGTTAAATCGGATCGGAGTAAAGTATCGTCCAAATCAATCGCGATACAACGAATCATCTACATACCTCCTTGTTATAATTGACCTAAGTTTTAATTCTCTTTAGCATATCATAGCCGCTATTAAATGGGCAAACTATATTCTCTATACCAATTCCAACTGCTCTTTAATGTTCTCCGCCAGTTTTCGGTTGATCCCTTCCACTTGCATCAATTCATCAACCGTTGCTTCTTCAACACGTTTTACGGAACCGAAATGCTGCAGCAATAATTGCTTTTTTTTGGGACCAATCCCACTAACCAAATCAAGACTAGAGGCTGTTGTCCGTTTATCACGAAGGGTTTTATGATAAGTAATCGCGAAACGGTGGGCCTCATCCCTTACCCGCTGTAGAAGCATTAGACTTTCGGAGCGGCGCGAGAGTCTAATCGGTTCGTTATTTCCAGGCTTATAGATCTCCTCCTCCTGTTCGGCCAAACTAATCACATTAAGATGGGTTAAACCCAGTTCATTTAGTACTTCAAAGACTGCGGATAACTGCCCTTTTCCGCCGTCGATTAACAACAGATCGGGAAACCGGGCAAACTTTCCCGACTCGGTAGCTACCTCTTTCCTCTCTTCCAAACCTTTTCTGAATCGTCGTCGCACAGCATCTTGGAGCATTGCGAAGTCATTGGGGCCTTCAATGGTTCGAATTTTAAACCGCCGGTATTCACCGCCCTTTGAAACGCCGTTTTCGAAGACTACCATTGAAGCGACTGCTTCTTGACCTTGGATATTGGAAATATCAAACCCTTCGATCCGTAACGGTGGCTTATCCAAACCTAGATCTTGCTGTACTTGACTGAGAATTTCAGTGATCCGAATCAGACTTTGTTCCTCACGGGTCCGTTCCTGTTGTAATAAAATTCCCGCATTTTCTCGAGCCATTCGAAGTAAATCGGCTTTTTCCCCTTTTTTCGGGACTCTCAGGTTAACTTTCGAACCCCGCTGGTTACTCAACCACAGGCCTAAAGCCGTCATGCTTTCCAAGTCCAATGGGATTAGGATTTCCTTGGGAACGAATCCCGAATCATAATACTGAGGGAGAAACGCTTCCAATATCTCTTCCGGCAGGGTCTCATCCCCTTCCGCCAGGGAAAAATACTCTCGCCCCACCATTTTCCCCTGACGCACCTGAAATACCTGAACCATACTGCCTTTTTGATCTTGAGCTATTCCAAAGACATCCAAATCCTCATAAACTGCGGCTACGATTGTTTGCTTTTCCAAAACCTTTTCGATATCACGAATCTCATCCCGAATCAAGGCCGCGTTCTCATACCGGCGTTCCGCTGCAGCCTCCGCCATCTCTTTCCGTAATTTGACCAATAATTCTGTTTGACGGCCCTCGAGAAACATACATACTTGATCAATTATTTCACGGTACCCTTCCTTCGAGACCTTTCCACTGCAAGGCGCCAGACAACGTTTGATATGAAAATTCAAGCAAGGGCGCTCAATCCGTTCCCGATCAAGATCATGCCGACAGCCGCGCAACGGAAAGATCCTCCGCAACAACCTAAACGTTTCCTTTAAGGCCCGGACATCGGTATAAGGTCCATAGTATTTACTTCCGTCCCGCTTAACTTTCCGGGTAATGAAAATTTGCGGAAAACTCTCTTTAACGGTGACTTTAACCCAAGGATACTGTTTGTCGTCGCGCAGGCGGATGTTGTATTTGGGGCGCTCTTCCTTGATTAAGTTACACTCCAACACCAAGGCCTCAACCTCGGAATTGGTGGTGATGTATTCAAAACGGTCAACCTGTTCCACCATGGAACGAATCCTGAGACTCAGGTTTCGCGATGCTTGAAAATATGAGCGCACCCTATTTTTTAGCGAAATAGCTTTTCCGACATAGATGATTTTTCCGGCGGCGTCTTTCATTAAATAGACCCCCGGACTATCCGGTAAAGCTTTTAAATCTTCCGGTGTTACCACAAGTCTTCCTCCCAACTAGAAAATACTCCACCGATTTATGTATTTAACCGCTAATCCACGCGAATTAACGCTAATTAATCTCTTGTATCTTAAGGTTTATTCGCGTTTATCAGTGTTCATTAGCGGTTCTGTTAATTCATTCGAGAAAAAGTTAGTTTAATAGAAACCCCGGAATAGAGCAGGTATTCTTTTGAAAATCTCGAAACAAACATCAGAATTGTTTTTTTTAAATTTTAAAAAAGAGGCTCAAACCGATGAAACCATGGATCATAATGCGTAAGGGAATAAAACTTAATCGTATCTTTGAAAAACGAATGATCTTGGTAGTGGGTTCCGGGATCGTTTTAGGAGCAGTATTTAATAATTTTTTTATTTTACTTAAAAGTTGGGTTCCTTATCTTTTCGCTTATATTACCATAGTGGTTACCCTTAATTGCAGTTTTCAAGATTTTAAGAAGGTATTTAAAGCCCCCGGTTTACTATTAAACATAATCGGACTACTCCATCTTTTCCTGCCGTTCATAGCCATGATCTTGGCGCGAACCCTTTTACCCGAACAACCGTTGCTACAAGCCGGAATTGTCTTGATCACAGCTGCTCCGATTGGAGTAGCATCCACCATGTGGACCAGTATTGCTCGGGGGAATGTTCCGCTAGCCTTGACCACGGTAATCGCCGATACTATTCTGTCGCCATTGGTGGTTCCCCTTGTTATGCTTGTAACAATCGGACAAAAAGTCCAATTCGACATTCCGGCATTAATGTGGGGACTTGCTTGGATGATCGTAATTCCAACCATCATTGGAATGGCTCTTCATGATTTAACCAAAGGAAAGATCAGTCGCAACTGGAAATTTATAACCGGCCCATCTTCTAAAATTTTATTGGCGGTAATTATTGCTGTCAATTTGGCGGCGGCTTGGAATTCGTTGGATCTGATTAAATCCTCTATTTCTACTATAGCGGTTCTGGTTTTTATCATGGCCTGTTCCGGTTATCTAACCGGATTTGCTTATGCGCGCTTATTTAAATTTTCCCCCGAACTAACCAATACTTTTGTTTATACGGTAGGTATGCGTAATAATACTGCCGGTCTGGTACTGGCTTTAAACTACTTCCCGGAAATTACCGCTGTTCCAGTGGTATTTGTTACTCTATTTCAACAACCTTTGGCGGCGATCAGTCTTCATCTATTGACCCGCAAGACAAAGCCTTAATTTAGATAATATTATATCAGATGATACAACAAAGGGTGCAGATTCATACCCTTTTTGTTAGTATAAAAATCACTTCCGCTTCCCAGGAGGCCTTAATGTCCCATTTTTTTGCCTACTTATCAAAGATGAAATACATTAACCGTTGGGGGTTAATGCGCAACACCGAATCGGAAAACATCCAAGAACACAGTTTCGAAGTTGCCGTAATCGCCCATGCTTTAGCTGTTATTAAAAACTCTCTCTATCAAGGCGGCGTTAACCCGGAACGCGTTGCGGTACTTGCTTTATACCATGAAATCGGTGAAGTAATCGTCGGTGATCTTCCCGCTCCGATCAAATATTTTAATGACGCCATTCAACAGTCATTTTCCGACATTGAAAATATCGCCCGCGAAAAATTATTCAGTATGCTTCCGAAAGAATTGCAGCCTACTTATCGGCCGATAGTTTTTCCCAACCAATCCCGCGATGAAGCCGAATTAGTAAAAGCAGCGGACAAAATCAGCGCCTACTTAAAATGTTTACAAGAACTGAAACACGGCAATAAAGACTTTCAAAAGGCGGAAAAGACACTCCATAAATATATCCAAGGAATACCCCTTCCGGAAGTCAAATTTTTTTTGGATAAATTTTTACCAAGCTATTCCTTGACCATTGATGAATTAAACGAAGAGCGGAATTGAACGTCTATCCCAAACGAATAATTTTAAAAAAATTGTTACAAAGTAGGAGAAATGTGGCTTATATCGAATATCTCTACCATATGTTGTGCAGCTACTTATATTAAAAACGAGGAGGATGTGTTAATGAGCAAGGCTGATATTGGCTTAATCGGTTTGGCGGTTATGGGTGAAAACCTGGTAATGAACATGGAAAGTAAAGGCTTCACCGTAGCGGTTTATAACCGGACCACTGAAAAGGTGAAAGGTTTTGTAGAAGGACGGGCAAAAGGCAAAAATATTATCGGCGCTTATTCCATCGAAGAGCTGATCGCCAACTTAAAAACACCACGCCGGGTGATGATGATGGTCAAAGCAGGTAAACCGGTAGATGATTTTATTGAACTGCTCATTCCGCTGCTCGAGCCAGGCGACATCATCATCGATGGTGGAAACAGCCATTTCCCCGATACGATGCGTAGGACAAAATATGTGGAAAGTAAAGGGCTGCTCTATGTGGGTACCGGTGTTTCCGGTGGTGAAGAGGGAGCATTGAAAGGCCCGTCGATGATGCCGGGGG
>ENA-UOOK01003406-UOOK01003406.1-fermentation-metagenome-genome-assembly--contig:-NODE-3406-length-18128-cov-19.781940_pt1 | contig 18128 bp, 5 predicted proteins | sample MGYA00245777_ERZ724023 | MGnify/ENA primary metagenome ERZ724023 (study PRJEB28704, sample SAMN03018312) | fermentation metagenome | biome: anthropogenic terrestrial biome; feature: soil; material...
TTCATAGGCATAAGTAATGCCGGAACGTTTATCGTGTTGATAAACAATTGCCATAAAGCACCTCCTAATGGTTATGCTTATATTTTAACACATAACGATTAAAATGTCAACAGAAAAATTAAAAAAACACCTAAATTTCAAAGAATTTTTGATGTTTTTTTTGTTTGTCTTGTTATTTATTTCTTATGTTTTTACTATGCTCTCTGTTAGGGTGTGAACAGTAACATTTAGTTAAATAGTTAAACATATATTTTTTTGTACCCAAAGCTTCTCTTGCACATTTTGATACTGAACGAAAAAGATCGATGCACACCCGGCATTCACTGTCACTTGCCTCATGCTTTCCGTAGTATGTAGATACAAACGTGTTTGTAAGAATTCTGAAACCTGATTCGGAAAAATTAAATTTATCATAGTCAAACCCCTCAAGATACTCAAAAGGAGTCTGCCCATACTTCTTACGTAATCCGACCAGTGTCAAGGAATTAAGTATATATAAGTATATTCTGCGAATCATTTCATTGTTTGATGATCTCAAGGTTTTTCTTACCCATAATTTATACCTCACAACTCTGTATATAAGGTAAAATACAGCAAGTATAAGCAGAGCTGAAATTAACTTAAGAATAAAAGCAAGTATATTTTCAGGATCCTCAGCTCCGCCGCCTCCTCCTTCATTTCCCATACTCTCATCTGAATTCTCCTGAAAAAAAAACGTGCTTTTATCCATTGATTCAGGGCTTAATTCTTCGTATGTAATCGATAATTCGTTTTTGTCGTTAATATTAGGCTTCAGTATGTATTCATAAACGAGAAAAGTAAGTACAACAACAACAAGTAAAAATAATATTAAAACAAATGAATAAGCCTCATATGCGGCCTTTTCAGATTTAAACCTACGTACATTTTCTGTAAAAAGAGACTGACAGAATAATAATACAACACAAAAAAGCGATATAAGAAAAAGACCTATATTAACATCCTTTCCAAAAAAATCAAGGATAAAAACCAGTACTATATTAAATATAAAAATCAGCACCGAATCCTGTTTTGGTAAAAAGTATAAATATATAGTAGGCACCGTAAAAGACAGGAGGATTAAAAATAAAGGAGAAAAGATTTCAATATTTCCGAAAAACTGCATCTCTGTAAAAGTCATTAGCACTGATATGATAAGACAAAGCACAGTTTTAAAAATATCATTGGCAATTGTACTCATTTTAGCCCTCCTAATGTAGCTGTAATCTCCTGCGCATTACTTACGGAAAAGAAACGAATACCGCTTTTATGTAGCATATCCCTGACTTTATCTCTCAACCCCTCATCATCCTCCGGCTTAATATAAAATAAAATCGGATACTTTCCTCTGTCTCTGTACTCAGAAAGAATTTCCACTGTTGCAAGACTAACATTTGAAGTAAGGACAATTACATTGTCAAAACATATTACCGCATTAAGATATTCAGCCATAAGAAACCCTATTGAATATTTTTCCACCACAGCAGATTTTGGAATCGAATATATGAAATCACCAAGCTCCTCCGGCGTCGACGCAGAAAAATATGTGGGGCTGTCATGCATAGAATAAATATAGCTGATACCATAATCATTATCCATCGAGTATAGTCCACAGGCATACGCAGCCTCAGCCATACAGTCATATACATTCAGTTTCCTGTCATAATCCATATCCTCACTGTATGAAAAATCAATAAACACTGTTATGCCGCTCACAGCGTCGGCATTTATGATTCGGGTAAACATTTCATTTGAATGAGCAGATAACTTCCAGTGTATATTCTTGATGGGATCTCCCGGAATATATTCCCTTACATCGTTGAATTCTCCTCCCTTTACCTTGTAGGGAACATTATAATTAACAGTAAATACAGGATTTGTAGTATTAACCTGATAATTTTGTATAGTATAAAGCTTAGGTGTAACAAACACCTCTTCATTCCATTTTGTATTTTTTTTCAAATGAAGTAAATCGATAAATCCGCAAAACTTTATTTTTGAAACAACAACTCTGTACCTTCCAATATGAGGAAAACTCATAGCGAGATTAATTTCTTTTTTTTCCCTGGGGTTAAATATGAAATCATACTCATATCTTCTAACTCCATGACCATCCTCGTTCTCAAGAATTATAGAAAAGGAAACCCTTGGAAGAACAAGAACAGACCTGTTCTCTATATTAATTTTATAGTCAGTCACAGAAAGTCTCTCACAGCTTTTCATTCTCTCAGATTCCACATCAAGGTGAAAAAATCCTGACGCCACAAAAATATAAATATATGAAACAGCCACAAGGAATGCTACATACACCATGGGCACATAGCTTATGGGAGAATTTATAAGCATTGCCGGTCCCGCAACTATTATCACTATTGTCAAAATAAACAGTTTTTTTCTATCGATCATTACTTCGAATTCTCCTTAAACTTTTTGCCCGCAGGAACCTCCACCCTTTCCAGTATCTCATTCATTATATCATTCCGCGACTTTCTGTTCACCTTCGCTTCGTGAGACAATATAAACCTGTGAGGCAGCACGTAAGGTGCAAGATACTTTATGTCGTCAGGTATTACATAATCTCTCCCCTTGTAAAGTGCCATAGCCTGTCCCAACCTATAAAGTGCTATGGATCCTCTGGGACTTGCCCCCAGCTGAATATCAGGATGATTCCTGCTGGCAGTTACAATATCAACTATGTACTTTGAAACCGTATCATCTACATAAATTGCTTCAGCAATTCTTTTAATCCTTATTATGTCCTCTCCACTTGCTACAGGAACTATGTCCCTTTTATCCTCATTGGTCATGGATATTATACTCATTTCCTCTTCTATCTTAGGATAGCCCAGTGCCACCTTCACTTGGAACCTGTCAATCTGAGCTTCCGGCAGGGGATAGGTTCCAAGGCTGTCTATGGGATTTTGTGTTGCAAGAACCATGAATGGTTCTTCCAGTTTATATGTATTTAAATCCACGGTCACCTGTTTTTCCTCCATTACCTCCAATAGACTTGACTGAGCCTTTGCAGAAGCCCTGTTTATTTCATCAGCCAGAACAAAATTGCTCATGGCAGCTCCCTGCCTGAATTCAAACTCCCCTGTTTTTTGATTGTATATGGAAAAACCCGTTATATCAGATGGCACTATGTCGGGTGTAAACTGAATTCTTTTAAAGCTGCAGTCTACACTTCGCGCCAGAGCTGAAACAAGGCTGGTTTTTCCCACACCCGGTATGTCCTCAATCAGCACATGCCCGCCGCTAACCATGGACAAAACCACAAGCTCGACAGTTTTCTTTTTACCTATTATGACAGTACCTATGTTTTCTACTATTCTCTCCAGAATTCCTGAACATTCCTCTATTTTCATTTCCATTGAAAAAATTTCCTCCGTTAAATTGTATACATTATATAAATACCTCATACAGATTATCATTTCAGCGCATTAAATTCAAGAAAAATAATACATATCCAGCAGCATTAAATTTACCATGCCGGAGTACTCAGTTTTTCCCGTCTATTAGCATGACATCCTGCATTATGCAAATCTAAAATACAACTTTAGTTTAGCATAAAAGAGTTAGTCAAGGTGTGATAGTTAAAAATCCTCTTCAGGAAGAGGATTTTTAATCTTATCATAATTTTTTTATTGCTTTTTCTTTAGAATTATAAATCTGTATATACCAACCAGTATAAGCATGACTGCCAAAATTGCCGCTGCAATCGGAGGTATTATATTCTTCTGATTGCTTTCTGCAGGAGTGACCGATGCTTCTTCGGCTTCTTCCTCGGGCTCCTCCTTCTCAGGTTCTTCGGGAGTTTCAGGCTTCTTATCTTCCTGATCCGGCGGTGTCTGCTCCTCTTCAGATTTTTCATCCGTTTTCACAGAAACTACTTCTTTGTTCTGAGGCTGTTGGGAGGTGTCCGAAGAAGCAGATGCATCATCTTTTTTATTATCTGTACTGCTTTCAACAGGAATTCCGGAACCTGTTTCAGACATGCCTGTCTGCTTTTCTCCTGTACCTATATCTGTTCCTCCTCCGGTACCTTCACCTATGCCTGCTCCAGTTCCATTACCTATGCCGTCACCGTCTTCATCCCCACCATTTTCTATATTCTTATCGTCGGTCTGAGTTTCATCGTCATTATCTTCATCATCGGACTCCTCAACAGGTGGAAATCCAATCTTTTCTCCAATCACAGCCGTTACTACAGCATTACCTGTTGCTTCAAAATGCCCGATGCCTGCAATATCCATCGTACTTCCGTCTTCAAATTCAACGGTCAGACTCTTCAGATAATATTCTGCACTTTCGGCTCCATCAACACCGGGATGTGTCAGAATGTCTACCGATACCCGAACCATCTCACCTATATAAGCGACATATTCTTTTCCGCTTTCAGCACTGCCGATTATCATAACAGCACCCTCGGAATATCCCGTTATATTGGGTTTAATCGTTACCGTTTCCTGAACATCAAACACAGCATTAACCTTTATGTTGCTGTCCTGAATAGTAAATTCATACTCTGTGCTTTCGGAATTATTACTTACATCAAATTTCTGAATTTCTTCATCATCAGGATTTGTAACAATTAAGCTTTTAAGTTTATTGGTTTTCCCCTTAACTTCCTGAGGAACGGCATTTATTTTTACCGTTTTTCCATCTATTCCAAAATACAAAGGTTTATTGTCCTCCGATGCTACGGATCCTCTATCCCTTATTCCAACGGTTCCATTACCCTCAATGTTATTCATAGTTATCATATAAACAGGTTTACCTTCTTCCAATACCGGGTATCCCTTTTCAAAATCCTGAGTCCAATCTTCGGATCGCACACCGTTGCTTCCGTCCGAGTTGCCTCCGTCAATTAAATAAGCCACCTCTCCGCTTGTAAATGCTTCTTGGGGTTTTCCAACTCCGAAAGCATCATCATAGGCATATTCCGGTGTATCAAGCCTGTAATATGCATTTGACACACTCACATTAGTTGCATCTGTAACTCTTCCTATAAGACCCGGAGAAACCCTACCGTCTCCATACCAGTATGCATTTGTAAGTGAAACACTTCCGGCAGACGAACCTATACTTCCTAAAACACCTCCGAATGTATTAGGTGTCGAGTTTTCAAAACTGCCTTTCCAGTAAACATCCGTTGCTTCAACATTAACTGTAGTTGAAGCAAGATTACCGATGATACCTCCCGTGATAGTACCGGCAGACCCATTCTTAAAATTACCCTCAAAATAACTTTTTTTTATTTTTACATTTGTATCTATTTTTAATGAGGGCAAAGACCCAACATTTCCTATAAAGCCGCCTGCATTCGTCGTAAATCCCTCAATATCACCCATTACACGGCACTCATTAATCTCTACTGATGTCAAAGCATTATTTTCAACATTTCCAATAAGACCACCACCTGTCTGGCAGGCTGCAATACCGTTGTCAATTCCTGTTACAACCCCTTTGTTATAACTGCTGTCTATTGTAATGGTTCCGACCTGTATCCATCCGATTAATCCACCTGCATATTGGAATACTGAGCTTATTTTTCCCTCATTGCCGCAATTTTTCAAAGAGGCATTAAGAGTAGTATTTGTACCTGAACCATTATAAATACGTCCTATAATTCCTCCGGCATCAGATTGGTTATTAGACTTGCTGACATTTGAAATATAACCATAATTAAAACAGTTTTCAATTTCAAGATTTCTCATTGTATGAGCCTGACCGAGTGAAAAATCCACACGTCCTAAAATGCCTCCGATCCCGTTTCCGCCCCCTGTTATATTGCCGTAATTCTCACAGTCAATAATCTTTATGCCTTCCGTTTCACCTATTGTTCCGACCAGATTACCTACAATCCCGGCCATATATGCTGTCAGTGTTGACTCCAGGTCTGCATAATTTGTACAATCACTTATGATATAGGTTTCACTTTTACTGCCTGTAAACTCCCCTATAATGCCACCTCCACGTGCTTGACCAACAACTGGAAATTTCATTATAACTCCTTTTTCAACAGTACATTCCATAACATTGGTACGTACAGCATTGCCTATAATACCTCCTATCTGCAGACCGGCGTTATATGAGCTTATGCTGTTAAGCTGACTTGTTCCTTTCAAGATACAATTTTCAATAACTCCATCAGTTGACGTACCAACAATACCTCCGCAATAACGTCCGGAAAATTCAATATTAATCTTAGCCACACAATTTGTAACAGTTCCACCTGTGTTGGTTCCTGCTATACCACCGCAGGTTTGACCAAATACGTCACCCCCTCCCGTGAGAGTTGTAGTGCAGCTGTCAATAGTACCACTATTTATACTTGCAATGCATCCGAAGATTTCCCTGTTTACACCTGCAAGATCACCTACAGCATTTACATGATGTACATAGCCATCCGGACCGATTTCCTGAAAGAGCGGATTTGTCACATAGGGATTTAGGTAGACGGTATGACCATTTCCGTCAAATTCTCCGTTGAAAGCACCTGAACTTAGTTCTCCGCCGTCGGTTACCTGACCTATACCCTCCCAGTTTTCGGGCAGAGTAATATCTGCACCAAGGGTAAACTTATATCCGCTGTAATCATTCCCTTTTACACTTATGCCAAGTGCTATCAAATCCTCAATATTATTAAATGCATAGTCATCAGGAATTATAATTTTCTTTTCCCAATGTGCATACAGGGTTAAAACATAATTTCCGTCCTTCGGCTCTTGCAGAACATCTTCAAATTTCCACTCACTGCCGTTTTTCGGCTCGGTATACCAGCCATCAAAATTATATTCTTTTTTGATTCCGTCCGCTTCCTTTTCGGTCTTCCAGGTCGGAGCTTCAGGCTCTTTTATTTTCCCATTAAATTTTACAATCTGTACAGGCAAAGGCTCACTGCCAACAGCTCCCTGATCCCTGTTCAGATCAAACATCACTATCATGCTGTTTTCAGGACGCCAGCATGCGATTAAATTTGTATCTTCCGTAATTCTGGTGCTGAAATCAAATATATCGGCTCCAAAGAAATCATTTCCTTCTTCACCAACAACTTTCTTATCATACCACCCCATAAAGATGAAACCATCCCTTGTGGGATCTGTCTCAGGCTGAACGGCTCTGTCTCCTGCATTGACACTCTGTAGATCTGCACTTCCAATGCCTCCGTTTAAATCAAAGGTAATCTGATAGGAACCTCCTTTAATTTCTGATGAAAGCATAAATGCAGGTGAAGCGATCAGACTCGTTTCAGGCATGGTAAGTGTTGCTGTTTTATTTTCATCTGAAAATATGGGTACATAGTACTTTCCGTCATTACCCTTCAACCCAAGAGCCCTGATAGTATAATCCGTGTCAGGGGTTATTTTCAGAATCACCGCATTTCCGGCGGGCAGGTATGAACATGATGGGGTAATATTCCCGTGATCTGCATCTTCGACCAAAAGCCTGTAAACAATTTTATACTTTGCTGTATCAAGCGTGGGACATTCCAAAACAGTGTCCTGCGCCCATATGTTCAAACGCTTTGAGGTATGACCCATATCAAGCCTCCACGCCAGCTCGCCGCTCTTGTATGCTCCTTCCTGAATCGGCATATTATGACCGCTGATTATTTCATCTCCGGTTTCAGCAGGTACAGAAAGGTCTGCTTCGGTCTTCCCTGTAAAAACATTATGCCTGTAGAAATAATTGTTGCTGTTTCCTGTGCTGTATGAACCCGTAATTCCTCCCACAGCCACGGCACTGCCGACGCCTGTGACTTTGACATAGCCGACAGAATAGCTGTTCTTTACGAAAGAGTTTGAACTTCCGTTGATGCCGGTAATACCACCTACTCCTGTTACAATTACAGGTGCATCAGTTACAATAATACTGCCTGTATTATAGGAATTTTCTACTGAGCTCCCACTACCGATGTTACCGGCAATACCACCGGCACAAACTTTGCCTGATGCCTGAACCTCGCCCTCATTTGAGCATCCTATATGCTTGGTATTATTACCTGTTTGACCTGTTATGCCTCCAACAATATTTATACCCTTGACAGTTCCCTGGTTTATGCATTTCACAATATCACTGCCGGAGCTGACAACTCCTGACACACCTCCTATACCTGTGCCTCCTGTGCCTGTAACATCTCCGCCAACAATGCCTGTGTTAATACAGCCATTAATCTTTGCATTTGTGGCAGTTCCAATCATTTGATTAGCAGATATAACTCCTGCCAGTCCACCCATTCCGGCAATGGAATTTAATCCGCTGCTGCCGATATAACCGCCGATTTCTCCCGAATTCATACTTTCAGTAAGCTCTGCAGATGAGTTCGTCCTGCCGACAATTCCTCCAATACCTGCTATGGCATTAGATTCTGTATTGCTTATATTACCGGCAATAATACCTATGTTTTCATTCTTGTAGAATTTAGCAAATGTACCCGTTATCCCTGCAATACCGCCCACACCGGATACAGTCGTATTAGCAGCACCGCTGAATGAGAATTCACCGTTAATTTTGCCCGAGTTGCTGTTATTGTAAAAATTAACATTTGAGCCTGCCTGCCCTGCAATTCCTCCGACTCCGGCATTTGCAGCTCTGATTGTGCTGACAGTTTCACCGCTGATTTCACCACTGTTTACACAGGCATATTCACCTGAACTATCATTTTCTCTGCCGAAATTAGTGTAATTACCTGCCAAACCGACAATGCCGCCAATACCTGATTCACCGGTTATTTTCCCTGAATTTGAACAGGTTTCAATACGGTTATAAAGCGCTCCGCTTCCGGCGCCTGTTAAGCCTGCAATACCACCTGTATTGGATGTTCCGGTAATGTTACCCTCATTTTTGCAGCCATTTATATTAGCAGATGCTCCGGTTTGCCCAACGATACCGCCCACATTTAACGTTCCTGTAATGAAACCGTAATTGATACATTTATCAATTTTTACAGTATTCGCAGCAATGTTTCCTACAATACCGCCGCTCTGACTCTGACCATTTATCACCGAATTATCATCGGGCGCTCCAAATACAAGATTGTACAAGGTACTGCTGCCTGCTGCTGTACCTACAATTCCTCCTGTGGCAGTACCCGTGCTTAAGATATCCGCATCCAGTACTGTAAGATTCTCGATCTTTGCACTGCCGCTGATGTAGCCAAACAAGCCCTGGTTTGCGCCTGCTGATGAAATATTCAAACCACTCACCTTATGATTAGTGCCATTGAAGGTTCCCTGGAACGGCGTTGACGAAGTTCCTACAGGCGTCCAGTTGCCTCCTGTTATTGTAATATCACCGTTCAGCTTAATACTCTTATCTGAAAATGTCATGGCAGGCTGGCTCTGACTTCTAAGACCATTCACCAGGTATGCCAGACCTTTAAGCTCATATTCATTACTTATTATAAATTCAGTTGCCCCAGAGTTTTCATCGTACCATTTATAATCAGGCTCAATATCAGTATCTATGATGTATTGTCCGTCATAGTTTGACGTTATAGGTCCCACAGAATACACAGACGTGGTTTTCTCTTTGTCATCTGCTGATGATATCCTTGAAACTTCTAATGGATTAATAAAGCTTATGCCGTAAACTGCATCAGGAGCAACTCCCGGTGTAACTGTCGTAACCTTCAGCTTCTCTCCGGAAATTACATATACCCACTGTCTGCCATTGCCATCCGTTTCACCGGGCATTCCGAAAGAACCCTCAGTTATGGTCACTGAAGAACCCTCAGGAGCAATACCCTTGATTATGTTTGCTTTAAACACCGGTTTATTTGACACAAGAGTAGGAAGCTTGCCTTTCTCCTGACTCCAGGTTGTATTGCGTATTCCGTCACCGCCTCCAAGCAGCCATGCTACCTCACCTGAAGCAAAGCTGTCAGCCGTTTTAGCTTTAGTGTCTTCCTCATTGCCTGCTTCTGTCAGATAATAGGAATTTGTATATATTATATTTACTCCGGGTTTAACCCCTCCTGCAAGTTTTTCGACTCCGGTGACATCAGCACAAGCATAGGAATAGCTTATTGCTATGTTTTTGTCGATATATCCAACGAGACCTCCGACATTCGCGCCTCCTGTTACCGTAATTGTACCACTTTCACCTGCAGCATATGTATACTCTACAGCACCATCTCCGCGACCCATTATACCTCCTACATAACTTGAGGTTTCGGAGCCGTTTACAGAAGCAATGTTATATCCATAGGATACAGTTCTGACTGAGGCTGCAACAGATTTGAGATACCCGCCAAGACCCCCTATATAATTGCCTTTTCCTGTTACAGATGCAGTATTTTTTACATTTGTTGCAAGGCTGTTGTTACCAAGAGGACCGTACGCTGCACCGGCAATACCTCCCACATAGCTGCCTCCGCTGACAACCCCGTTATTAGAAGCCGTATGCAAAGCTAATGTGGATCTGTAAAGCCCTACTATACCTCCCACATAATCTCTACCAATTATTACACCGTTATTCACCGATGTGGTTATTGCCGCTCCGGTTGCACCTGTATCAGCATCTTTGTTAGACGCACTTCCGGCTATACCACCTGCATAATCTCCCGATGCTGTAACATCTCCGTTGTTTGTGTTATTAGCCGCTGCCGTTGTCCCTCTGATAGCACCTAAAATACCTCCTGCATAGCTTCCGTCAGATTTTACATCACCATAATTTATGTTAGATGAAACAGCCGCGTCTTCGCTGTGATGCCCCACTATACCTCCTGCATAATCTCCCGAAACATTTACAGGCGCATAGTTAGTATTTGCGGTAACAGTAGACACAGCACCTCCCGCAACACCTCCGGCTCTGCTCGCACCCGTTACTTCTCCATAGTTTTTAGAACTGTTGACTGCTCCGGTTGAATAACCTGCTATACCTCCCACATAGTCATGACCTGTTACAATGCTTGAAGGATTTGTGACCTTATTATCTGTTAATTCGCTGATATTGCCAAACACCAGACCTGCCGACGCACCGATTGCTCCGGTTGAATAACCAACCACACCGCCCACAAAATCACTTAGATCGCCCGTTGCCGCAACCTTGCCGACAAAGGTAAGTCCGTTGAGTGTACCGGCGGAATAGCCCACTACGCCGCCAATATATCTGCCTGTGCTGTAAATTTCACCCTCAACCCTGAGATTGCTTACAGACCCTGCATTGTACCCAAAGAAACCCTGATAGTCACTATTTATAGGATTGGAAGCAGTACCAATTATCAATCCGCTTACAGTTTTCCCATTGCCGTTAAATGTACCCATAAAGGGATTTTCCTGATTCCCTGCAGGCGTCCATGATCCTATGCCGCTTACGTCAATATTATCGCTTAAAATTACTGTTTTTCCGTTGAAATCTTTTCCGCTGTTTACCAGATAAGCAAATCCGTTAAGTTCACCCGGTGTACTCAGGGCAAATGAAACCATGTCATCAGAATACCAGCTTATATCCGCATTGGAATCCGCATCTCCCAATGTATACACAATTTTAATATCATCTTCGGAAACAATTAATGTTTTATTGATAGATTTTGCGGGATCAATTGAAGGAACAGGTGTAACTCCCGTTATGGCAACGCCTATGTTTTCTGTAGCATGGTTAATTGTAAATCCTACTTCCGTGCCTGAGTTAACATAAACATTCTTTGAACCGTTAGAGGCGTCATCTATTACCATGCCCTGGAATTCATCAGAAAAGGCAGCTTCTATCCCCTCATATCCTGCCATTATTGGCACAAGTCTGACCTGATAAACAGGGAATACCGAATCACCATCCATTGCAACTTCCGGATAAAGAGTTCCCTGCTTCCAGGTTGTGCCATGTTCTGACATGCCGTTTATATAGTATAAAACTTCTCCGCATCTGAATGCATCGGCATTTTTTGCAAGGCCCTTAAATTCAGCAATCTTTTTATTGCTCAGATAGAATGAATTTGTCACAGTACCGTTGCTTCCGGTTCCCAGTAATCCAAATTCTGCCTCGTTCCCATTTAAATAGTACGAAAAGCTGTTTTTAATATCTGATGCCGGAAGGTCACCTGCGATTCCGCCAATGTACATCCCATCCGCATAAAGCATACTTCCCGTATTGCAGTTATTCTCGACCTTAACTGAACCGGTTCCGCCACCTATAATACCTCCTGCTCGTCCTGTGAAGGATACGCCTCCGATAGTTCCGGTATTCTTGTTACCCGTGACAATTCCACTGCTCCAATATGAAGAACTGCCCAGAATACCGCCAATATAGGCATCAGTGCCGACACCCGTCATATAGACTTTACCCTCATTTATGCAGTTTGTAATTTTTCCGGCTCCGTTAAAATTACCGGAAATACCTCCTGCACTGTTGACTTTGAGCTCAACAATTCCTTTGTTCGTGCACCTGTTGACAGTCCCTGCCCCAAGACTGCTTACTATGCCACCTGAAATATTTGCGCCTGAAATATTACCTTCATTGCTGCAATCTTCAATTTTGCCGGCTGACACATTTGCTGCAATACCGGCCGAATATCCGGCTATGTCAGTAATATCTCCATAGTTTGTGCTTTCACTGATAGTTCCTGTACTGCCTCCCGCTATGCCTCCCGCATACTGATGTGCGCTTATTTTTCCATAATTATAGCAGTTTGTTATAACGGCAGAACCATTAACATAACCTGCAATTCCTCCTGCATAATTACGACTCATAGTTACGTTCGAAAAATTAGTCAGATTTGTTAACTTTGCATCACCGTTTACATATCCGACTATACCACCTACATATGTGCTGCCGTAGCCCTGAGGTGAAGTTTCAGTAACTATGCCCTGAACAGTCATGTTCTTGATTTCAGCTGATGAGTCTATATATCCAAATAACCCTAAATAGGTTCCCTCTGTATTTATGTACAGGTTGGATACAGTAAAGTTTTTTCCGTCAAAATGACCCTTGAACTTAAATGCATTTGACATTCCTATGGGTACCCATTCTTCATTTTCAAGATCTATATTATTACCTATTGTAATTGTTTTTCCATCAAAATCTTTTGCCTCAATTGCAGTTCCGGATGTAACTGCTGTTCCGTTAACTAAATGAGCCAGTCCACGAAGCTGGTTTGCGGTTTTAATTTCGAAATTATCTTCCTCATCCGCATACCAGCTTATGTCGTAATCATCCTCCTGAATGTCAAGCTTTATGGCTGATTCCGTCGATGCTTTTACGGCTGTTTTGTCTGATATTTTTATGGCTGTTTCTGTTGTGGCCTCTGCACTGGCTTCATAAGATTCATCATCCGTCAATGATATTTCTCCTGTTTCAGGGGGAACAGCATAGGTTAATGAGGTACTTTGAAAAATAAGCGCTGCACACAGAATCAGAGCTATTGTTTTTTTAAATGAATATTTTTTCATTCTCTACCTTCCTTTAAAAGTTTTTTATAAATTAAAACACCTGAATTTTCACAACGAAAAATACAGGTGTTTTTTTATAATAAGGTATTGCTTCCTTAATAATCCTGTATATTATTTTTCGCCGGAAAATAATATTACGTAATTACTTAAACACATATCCTGACTAAGCTTCATTGCTTGTCCCGCCTTCCCGCTTTAGCAGTGGCATACAGGGATTCGCTCAGCAACACAGTAACCCGATTGTCCGGGATTCTCACCCGGTTCCATAGTTTAAATAAATATTTATTTTTAAATATTAATTATTCTTGTACTTAAATATTCACATCATTGTAATTCTGCAGCTTCTTTCAGTATATCCTCAGCGTCCGATGTTGAAACACCGGCTTTAGGCATAATCATAGTTGCTTTATCACTGCCGATTATACCTTCGGCAAATGCCCATGACATGGCATCTGCAGCCCAGGGTGAAACATCATTTATATCAGAATGATTTCTTATATCGGTTTTTTTGCTTACGTCCTTCCCTGTACCTGATCTATAGCGGTAAAGCATGGTCATTAGCTGTTCAAGGTTTATGCTTAGATCTTTATCCAGACCATCGGTTATGCCTGCATCTATTGCCCAGTCCATGGAACCGTCAGAAGTATATACGTCTGTTCCCAGCATAGCACGACCCATAAGTGCTACAAATCTTTCACGAGATATTTTATCATTTGATGAAGATACTGTATCTGAAAACTCAATTTTAATTCTTAAAGTATCCGTATCTGTCGGTTCCCCTCCCGCATACTCGGAAAAGGCACAGTTAAGTTCAATTATGGTTCCATCATCAACAGGTATGGGGGCTCTGGGTTTATAAGTTTTTCCATTGCTCGTACATGTAAGAATTGACCAGTAATTTTCCTGAATAGCCTCAAGACGTATATTTTTTACATGTGAAGGAACCTTATATGTATATTCAGTTACACTGTTATCAAAAGCCGGAGACAGCTCACCGAAATTCTCATAAAAACGCAGTCCGGTAATTTCAGCGCTTCGTTTTTCCCAGTCACATCCAATATCAGCACCAATCTGGCATGTATTCTGCCACCTTAAAATATCTCCGTCCTCAACTTTAAAATCGGCAGTACTACTGTTTATGTACCAGTTATTTTGAGTAATCATCCAGCCTGACCCGGAGCCCGAATCAAATTCTCCGAAGGAATCAATCTGTGTGCCGTCTGATAGTTTAAAATTCCTTATAGAAGCAAGGTAGAACGCATTATCAATTGAACCGGTGTTTGTGTAACCGATATTCAGTGCATCAAGAAGCCTAAGTGTTACGACAGCAATATTGTCACCATCTTTATAAGGAACCTGAGTAGGAGATATTATAACTCCCATAGGAGTTTTAAAATCCGCATCATCAAGTCTGACACCATAATCCTCAAAGCTTACAACGGCATGACCGTCTATTTCATCTTCATTCAAATCAAACTTCAGTCCTGTTGTTGGATAATAGCTCTTTATGTGAGTTTTATCCGCACCTGATGCTGCCTTGTCATTAGTACTGATATTTACTGCTCCGGTATTATTATTGGTAGCTAATCCCTGTGCAAGCTTTATCGTTACATCAGGCAGGAGAATATCCTTCATTTGTAGGCTTGCTGCATTAAAGTTAGCCGGAACACCTACATCTGTAAGCACACGATGTGCTCCGTAAGGAGAGCCCATGGAGGTGAGAGAAAGCTTTCCGGACTTCAATGTAATAGAATCCGCTGCAGTTACAGGCACCTCAATATTAACTACATTAATATCAGGCTGAATAATATGGTACTGTGTCCCCTTGCTGGAATATTTCTTTCCTTCCAATTCAAAAGAAATATTGGCCGTATTGGGAAAGCCGGGATTGTAAATTCCCGCAAGCTTAGGTATTGGCATGTACAAGCCTTCAAGACTGACAGATATGGTATCTCCCGGATAAACCTCATCGCGTCCCTCAATATTATTGTCAATAATAACCTTCAGCTTTGCACCGCGCACTACATAGTAGTCTGTGAAGCTGTCGGATTCCATACGAATTATATTGTTGCCGGACCTTATGGGAACATCGAAGCCATTTTCAGATGCCGAAACCTTATTCCACTGGCTCAGCTTGCCATCCAGAACAGATGCCACATGAACAGCAGTCTGATTCCCTGCAGGTTCCACCCTCAGAGTACCTGTATCTTCAAGGAAGTAGCAGGTATTATATTCAGTATCCCAGTCCATTCCGGATATGTCTTTATATTTATCTCCTACTGTTACTACAAATACACCGGTGCGTACAGGATCAGAAGCACCATAAAAGCCTTCTGATTTTGTTTCCCACATAGGTTGTCCGCTGTCATTTACATTTAATGCATCATAGCTGACCTCGACAACAGCAACCCCTTCTTTTTTAGCAGTTACCCATGCCCAGTTGCCTTTTGCATTGCCTCCGTCAGCTGTATTAATGGAAATTACATCATTACCTGAAATAATGTTATAGTGAAAATCCGGTTCTACCATAATATTATCGGTTATTGTCTGGATTATCTGCCAGGCAGCACGGTAAGCACGTACCTTGTACTGTTCCCCCACTTTGAGTTCAAGCTTATTTCGTTCGTTTATATTCAAAAGCATACTGCTTTCGCCAAAAGCCTTACCGGAGGTATCCTGTTCTTTAGGTGACTCTGAAGCATCAAACTTTACCTCCAGCCTGTCACCGGATACATTTTTGATGAAACCGGCCTTCGTTCTCATGCCTTCCATAGAAATACGATAGGTCATATCACTGCTGCGAGATATATTGAATATATGATCTACTGTTCCATTACTCAGCTCTTCCGCCTTGATGCTGTCTATACGCTCGGCATTAAAATTAAGTATCTGGGTGTAAAGTGCAGCCTCGGCACCTTTTGGGGTATTTATTGTAAAAGTTGACGCTTCTTTAAGATTACCCGCAAAATTAGCAGTATCAGTGCCAGTCTGAACAGCATAGTTTTTCCATATGGAAAGTCCCAGGTTATGCTCTGAAGCATAAGCCTTTGAAGGAGTAAAAATGGAATAATATAGCAAAGCATTTCCGTTTACATATGTAAGGACAGGATAGCAGTTATACCCGGAAGCATTTACATAATGATCTCCCATGGTTACCGCACCTATCTTGTTCATCATTGTGACTGAGTAATCACCTGCCTTAGCCTTCGCTCCGCCGTCCTCATTTGTAATATATGCCTCTATAGTACGCAAATAAATTTTAGTATCATCATTACTCTGATACGTTCCTCCTGCCGCCTCTGCAGGAATCTTGAATGCTCCTCCTCCAAGACTTTTCCCATCTGCGTCCACGGCTCGGAATGAATATGTCCCTCTGTTAAGCACCATGGAATATATATCATACTTGTCATCGGTCTTTGTATCCTTACTGAAGGAGGTAATGGAACCACTTTCTTCAAAAGTATCCCTATTCTCCGAATCAAATCCAAGAGTTGAATAGAAAGTCAGACCTTTCTCTCCCGTCACACCCTTTGGAACATACACCTTGACAGAATAGGAATCGTCGATAATTTCCGCTGCTTCCGCACTTATTGTCATCGAAACAAACATCACCAATGCCAACATTATGGCAATCAGCTTATTAGCCCTTGTTTTTCTCATAACTTTTTCCCTTCCTTTTTAATTAATATCATTTTAATAAATATTGTTATAATAGCTTATGAACTTCATAGATAACATTGCAATAATGAATAAAAGATTAAATATTAACTAAAAAAGCCCGTATTTTATCCACAAAAAATACAGGCAATATTGTTTTTCAATATTCACAATTCACACTCTTTACTGTATATTATTTTTCGTCGGAAAATAATGCATACAACGTTTTATGTTCCTGACTAAGCTTCACAGTTTTCTTCGCCTTCCCGCTTTAGCAGTGGCATTGAAGAACTCCACAACACAGTAACCCGATTGTTCAGGATTCCCACCTGATTCCATAATTAAACGCTTATTATTAAATTAAAAGTTCATAATAGTATTTTAAAGTTTATTTCTAATAATGTCAATGGTTTTATAGAACCCTTTTTTCTTTTCTATATTTCCTCCGTCAAATAGCTTTTATAACCGTCTCCAAACACCTCGTTTGCACTCGAAACTATAAAAAACGCATCTATATCTTCCTCTTTTACAATTTCTCTGATTTTCGTATAGTTGTATTTTCTGCATACACACATAATAACCTTTTTATCGCTTTTCGTATATGCTCCCTCAGCCTTTAAATATGTGACACCTATGCCTATTTCAGTAAGTATCCTTTCTGATATTTGTTCCTGCCTGGTACTTATTATGTATAACATTTTTGCACTGTCTCCCCCGTACAGCACAAGGTCAAGCACATAGTTGCTTATAACAATGGTAATCGCTGCATATAGGGCTGCTTCTATATTTTTTAATATTATCGCCGATGCCGTGACAATCATTGCGTCTGTAATAATAAATATGGTGCCGCTTCGTATATGCTTATATCTCTGCCTCAGCGCCCTGATGATTATATCAGTTCCCCCGGTAGTGGCACCCTGTCTGAACACAACAGCCATTCCTATAGCCATAAGAGAACCTCCGGCAACACCGGACAATAACAAATCATCCGTTATTAAACCATGCCTCAATATAACAAATTCATTCATAAAATTCATAAAAACCGATGAAATAACAGTA
>ENA-UOOK01003408-UOOK01003408.1-fermentation-metagenome-genome-assembly--contig:-NODE-3408-length-18121-cov-3.910882_pt1 | contig 18121 bp, 10 predicted proteins | sample MGYA00245777_ERZ724023 | MGnify/ENA primary metagenome ERZ724023 (study PRJEB28704, sample SAMN03018312) | fermentation metagenome | biome: anthropogenic terrestrial biome; feature: soil; material...
GTACTCAAAGTCCGGCGGCTTCTGAGTCAAACATTACAATCGAACAAGTAAATGACTTTTTAAACAACAGTGCGGGACTTGGTCCAAACGGCATAGGAAATGTTGTATCTGTAATTCCACATGCTCATATTGACGGGCCAAAGAACGAAACTCCGTTTTATGCTTTTGTAAATTTCAAATATCGAGCAAGAGATTACATTAAATATCAGGTTTCATACCTGTCTTGTACATGCAGAGAAGCTTCGGTAAATATGTGGCAAACAATGTATGTGGAACTGACTTTGCCGGAGAGCAAAAATCCTGATGACGTAAAAGTTAAATTCTTATCTTTTGAGAAGGACTCTACTGGTCATTACAACGGAGGAAGTTGGGGAGATTCAGATCCCGTACCGACAGGAGTTACTTATGAAACTTTTAAAACTGAATACATTCCGTTCTTCCCGCAAAAAGACTCAAAGTATATTCACTCTTTAAGCACAATAGATGATATTAAGGTTGAAGAATATCAGGAAGGTGAAGGAAGAGAAGGTTACACGACCGACGCTTTATCCGGTGCTACAGTATCGGCTAACAACATCATAAGAATACTTAATTCTGTTATGGACTACCATACAACAGACGAATTCTTTAATAAATAAGCTTAGGAGGCTAATATGTTAAAATTAAAAAAAGTACTATCATTATTACTAATACTTGCAATTGTATTGACAGGCTGTGCACAGGCACCGGCTCCCGCACAGGCACCTACTCCGGACCCGGCACCCGTGGTGCAGGAAGAAACACCGGCAGAGCTTCCGGCAGCTCAAAAAGTTGAAGGTGATTACACTTTCGAAAATTCAGGCATTAACCATGAAAATTTTTCAGATTATATGAACAGAGAAGATTCTGTATATATTGACCTAAGAAATTACGAAGATTATTCAAAGAAACATTTTAAGAATTTTGAAGTAATCCCATTCTTTGCATATATATATAATGAAAATGCAGGATCAGAGGGATTTCCACAGTTATTCAGAGGAACGCATGATGCTCCCGATGCTGTATATGACTCATCTTTAGCTATTTTAAATGCTCTTTTCCCGAAAGATAAAAACCTTATGATTATGTGCCAATCCGGCGGCAGAGTTGCCATGCTTATGAAAATATTGGCTGCTGAGGGCTATGATATGAGCAAGGTATATAACATCGGCGGAATGGCTCAATACACAGGCGAGCAATACAGGGATTTCATGACTGATACCGAAGAGTTAAACGTAGAAGTAAATTATATAATTAATGCTCAGTAAAAAGATATTTTAAAAGCCATGAGAAGTTATCCCATGGCTTTTTCGTTAATTATAAGGGCTTGCTTTTTACACTGTATTGTTATTTAAGCATGTTATACAGTATCTGGGCAGCCTGGGCTCTTGTTGTGAGTCCCAGCGGATGCAGCCTGTTGTCATAGCCTGATATTATTTTACTTTCGACAAATGTCTTCATGGCTTCTTTTGCATAATCCGCGATTTCTTCTTTATCCATAAATTCATCAAAGACGGCTGCTTCGGCACTCTCCGGCAGTCTGCCTAACTTATCAGATATTCTGTACAGTATGACAGTCATGTCCTGTCTTGTGATTAAGCTTTCGGGAGCAAACATATTTCCGCCGGTTCCTGAAACAAGACCCATCTTTTTAGCCGTCCCAAGATACTTGGTGTAATAATTATTTCCGGCATCGGCAAAATTGTCGCTAATTTCTTCTTCTAAAGTTATGCCGAAGGCATTCATTACCATGATGAGAAAGTCGGCGCGTTTGATATTGGATTCGGGTTCAAACATTCCGTTGCCCATGCCGTGAATGATACCTTGCTCTGCCAAATAGGTCACAGCTTCATAGTACCAGAATCCACTGTTAACATCTTTGAATATGTCTTGCGGCACGATTTCAGGTTCAGGCTCTGTCTTTGTTTCGGAACCGTCCGATCTTCTCTGTATGCTTAATGTCAGGCTGTTTGAATCCATATAGTAACCCTCTTCGTCAAACAATCTTGCCATGATTGTATGGCTACCGAGTCCGCTTACACTGCATTTATTGCCATCTGTATTCCATGACATGACTTCAGACCATTCCCCGTTATCTTGCAATTGCCACTTAACAGGCATAAAGTCAGTTAAGTTTTCGGCAGTTACATTAACCTGAGCACTATTGTAGCTTTTTGCGGGAGCGGTTATGATTACACCGCCGCCGGTTTTCTTTGTGCCGGTTATGCTTAATCTGTACGAATCAGTCACTGTTCCCAGCTGAGTGTTTGCAGCCGTTATAATAACCGTTACCGGCATATCCGGCGAAAGTGCGAGCCGGTATGTTGCGGCTCCTGCTCCGGATGCCAGCACTCTATTGTCGGCCGCATTTTTGATTTCAACTGTGTGAGCCATATTTTTAGCTGCCGCCACAATCAACGTTTCATCTAAATTCACCGCCGTAAGTTCATAATCGGTAATGAGGCTGTTGAAGCTCATTGTTATTCCGCTCAGGCTGATTTTTGCAATTTCAGGCTCCATGCTTTCCGGATCTGCGGTGAAGTATGCTGCAGTCACACGGGCTCCTTGTTTTGTAAAGACTATATCTCTTGCCGCACTTTCCTCTCCGCCCAGGGCTAAAAGCTCATCACGCGTCAATGCTAAGAACTTAGTTTCAATTATACTGCCTGTGTCATCCAGCAAATAAGCCACAACATTTCCGTTAAAGGATGGAGTCATAGACAGGTTCTTCACTGTTATATGTGCCGTGGTGCTACCGTCGGCATTTTCCTGCTCGATGCTCACTAAGAACTTATTGCCGTTGTTTGCCTCCGACGGATTAGGTATGAGTATGGATTTAACATTGTTTGCCGGATTGTATTCAACCAACTCATTATACTTGCCGTCAATCTTTTCTTCCACCCAAATCCTTGCGTACAACCTGGCTCCTCCATTGGGGATTCCGGCTGCCGGAACATTGTAGGTAAATCTCTTAGTAAGCGCTCCTTCATCTAAAAGCTCTAAATCGGTTCCTGTTATTTCCTCAACTCCCACTGTTGATTCGTCTATAAATTCCGAAGATGTGTACATGCCGGCATAAACCTTTCGGTTGCCGCTGCCTGCAAGTGCTATGTTGCTTAAATTGTTCAGTATGAGCTGCATAACCCTTTTGCCCTGCTCGTCGCTGACCAGCTCAACCTTTGCAATACCTGTATCCGGAACATCCAAATTAAGATATCCTGTCTTCTCCTTTTCATCACTGTCTGAAAAGCTTGCTGTGAGGGTATAATTTAAGTCATGAATACCTTCCGCTTCATCCGGCACATTATAGTCAATATTTAAAACAACCGTCTGATTCGGCAGAAGCATTAATTTTTCAAATATTTCTGTCACTTTGTCAGGCTGCAGATTAATACTGATTGTGTCAATGGGCTCTATTCCCATATTTGTTACGGTAAATCTCAATGGAAGTCTGAAGCCATTTTTGATTTCCGGATAATTGATGTATATGTCATCAACCTTTATGTTATTTTCATATACCGCCGAAGCATATTTCATGGAGCTTATGGAATCTACCGTATATATCCCTCCATGATCTTCAAGCTCACCTATATAGGAGCTGCAAAGAAGCACAGCGTTAACAGAATTTGTTCCTCCGGAATACGCATCCAAATGGTCTATCAATGTGTAATCGTCCATGGTTGCCACATTAAGGGCTGCCGTAAGATAAATTTTGCCTCCTTCATCTGTCATGAACTTAACTGCCTTGATACAGTCGTTTTCTGCGTTTTTATTTAATTCGTCATTATATTCTAAGGTAGGCTCAACCCATATGATTGACAAATCATTTAAACTTAAATTTTCTCCCTTAACAAATCTGAAGTTATCGCTAATTTTTACGGCAGAGTTTTCATTTACGCTGCTTATGGAATCTATAAAACTATTATCAATTTTGCCTGCAGAGTCAATTGCAGCTAACTTGATGTCTGAAATACCTTTTCTTGTTGCATTGTGCCATCCTACGACAAACCTTTCGCCTTCGTCTATTCCGAAATCAACCACAGCTATCTGTGGATTCCGGTCTGCGGAATCATTGTTGGTAAGGCGGATATCGGTTACTACATCATTGTCGCCATCTATTAACGCACATACGGTTTCATAGCCATAGGCAGGATTTTCATGTTCCGTTTTGCTGTCCAAGGTGTAGGCAACAGCTGCTGTTCCGTCCTCCATCATTGCTGCCGAAAGTCCCTTCACATTGCCTGCCGCTCCGTTATAAAGGGTGTAGTCCTCACTCCAATGACCGCCTTCATAAACCCTGTACATTATGGCATCATTTACGTCATCATACGATAAATCGCCGTCAGTCATGCTACTTCCCGCCAAGCTTCTCCATGCCACAACCGCTCTTCCTCCGTTTGCCGCAACTACCGGAGACATATCCGATACTAAATTATCGGTTAATGCTGCGGTATGCCAGCTGCTTCCATCATATATGCCTGCCATGATTTCCGAGGAGTTTATCATTGCAGTTATATCTTCGCTTGTAGCTATGCCGTCATCCGCAATTTCAACGCCCTGCTGTTCCCATGCCACTGCTGCAAAGCTAACAGTGCCGTCGATTTTAATATTGTTGTCGGCATATGCCGCTACCGATGATGGCTGAGGCAAAGCACCCATGTCTGTATAGCCCCCTCCTGCCTTGATTGCCCAGCTTGCTCTTGTTTCATTTAAGTTTGTTGAACCGCTGTCCGACATGTAAGCCATGATGCTTCCGTCTCTTGTTGTAACCGGATTTGCATATGGATACGAATTTGTCAGAATATCAGTTACACCCGACGTGCTCATCATTCTTTTTGCCGATGGACTATTCCATTCCCTGTCATACAGTGACAGATAATCCCTGTCTTCAAGGTTTATGTTCTCCTTTACCGTTTTAAGCCTCATGCTTGAAGCATACATCTGATTTATAAAGTTTGAACCGAACAGCGATGACTTCTGGCTTTTCTTCCACTGCTCAATAAGCTCCGGATTCCCTTCCTCCCATAAATCCACGGTGTATTCATATGATGCTAAAACAGCTTCATATGAAACGAACAGGAATTTTGCAACAAATTTAATTCCTACCTGCCCGCTCAGTCCCAGCTCTATTCCATACAGCTGCCCATATCCCTGTGGCGGCGGGTCTAAATATGACCTGGTTAAAAACTCTAACTCGTAATCAAGGTTTATTTTGCCGAATACTCCTATTTTCAAAGCAATTATTGAATAATCAAAGCCAAAGCCTCCAAATGCACTCAAATAAAGCTTGATTCGGAGGGCTGTGAAAAAGTCGTTCACATCTGCGGCATTAATGTTTGAAGGTACGTTTCCGTAAGGCTTAACCGCACGGAATTCCAACTTAGTTGCAGCTCCTAATCCGAATTCTGCGGTCAACGGCACAGGTCCTACCATTTGGTTGACAGTCCATGTATAGCCGATCAATGCATCTACGTCAAAGCCTCCGCCTATGACAATCATAATCCATTTTTGTTCCTGTTCGTCGTATCTTACCTCAACCTCAAAATACCCTGTGAAGGTCAAGCCGTAGTCAACATCTCCGGATACTGTCTTCTCCATGTTTTCCTGAAGTTCCTTTTCGATGTCATCAGCGCTCTTTTGCATTAAATCCATCATTTCGGCGGGGTCGGGCGTATAATCAAATGAATTTTCAACACCTCCCACATCCACGGTAACACTGCTTGCATCAGTATCCCCCAAGCCTTGCTGCATGGTTATGAGGCCTCTGTAAATCATGGGGTCTTCAGTGGCAATTATTTTCAGGTTCATAAGCTGCCCGCCTAAAGTTGTTCCGGACATTAAGCCAAGGGCGATACCGATCATGCCGTCACCGTTATTAACCATAGAGCCGTCAAATTCAAGGTCTCCTGAATCATTTAAATCCTCGGCCGCCTTCTTTACTCCCCTGTCATCGTCTTGTGCCGATGGTGCTCCCACCATGTTTGTAAATGAAAACGGGCAGTTAACATTTTTTATCAGGCTTCCGTCGGTATTGTATATGTTGACACCGCCATTTTTCTTTTCGCCTATGTCAAGATTTAACGAGTCCTCGCTCATTGTTGTTATGTTTTTTGTGTATGCAAATTCAGCAAATGGATAGAGAATTGTTTTCACTTTTTGTCCCGGAATCTTGTTTCCGTATTCATCCTCTATCTTTACGTCATAGCCATCCTTCTTTTCATATCCCCACCAAGTGACCGTGGTTTCCAAATCAGCTTTGTTGTATATGTTGCTCGGACCTACCGAGCCCGTGTAATTCGTCACATCAAGAGTACGCCCGCCGGGAAGGTTGTAATTAATTTTATGTGAATGCACAAAGGGTTTGTTCATGTCCGCAGCATTGACAGGCACTAAGTTTACTATGCTCTCGCCGAATTTCACAACATCTTCAACGCTGATATTGCCGTTTGCCTCTATGAGCTGAGGATAATAGCTATCTTGGAATATCACTTCATATATGAACATTAGCTTATCAAAACCCGACAGCTTCTCGGTATTATCTTCCGTCCAGAACTTAGTTGAGTCGAAATTCAGGGTGAATCTGCCGTCACTGCCTACTACAAGTAGCTCCCCGTCGCTTTCAATTGTTTCATTGCATATTTTTCCGTTTTTGTACACGGCTCCCCTGTATGTTACCTGTCCGCTGAAAGGCTTGCCTTCGGAGCTTTTGAAAAACAATTCAACCTTAGCAGCAGGTCTTAGTTCAAATATATTTACAGGGTACAGCTCGTATATTCCGGGGTCCTTTTCTGCGGTGACAAGCCTTTCATTGTACAAAGTACCTAAATAAAGGTCGGAATCACTTCCGGATTTAAGTGAAATGCTGCCTGCAATACCTGACTCCTCGTAAACAGCTATTTCGCCGTCGTTGTTTGTTTTAAGCCTGCGCAACTGACCGCTTCCGTTTGTATATTCAAGCTCTGTTTCCTGTTTGGGATAAAAATTGAATATATACAGCTTATTTTTGAGCGTCGCGACATTTACATTCAAAGTGTCGGTCATTCCCGTAGCTGCATGAGTGGCGGTTATCACGGTACTGCCGTCCGTATTTCCCGCAAGCATAAATTGCGTAGATGGTCTGTAGCTTATATAGTCGAATTTTTCTATATTCTCGTAGAGGCTTCCCTGCTTATAGTTAACGGAAGCAATTTTTGAATTGTCTGATTTCCATTTAACCTGGTCGGTAATGCTTCCCCAAGGATATTGACCGTAGTTTATGCCTATAAATCTTTTCAGATATATATCTCTTTTTAAATCAAGTATGCCCTGGCTTCCTGAATTTTGGTACAGCCGGCTGATGTAGCTGTTGTTGTCCATAGTTGCTTCATCAACATCCTGATTGTCAACCAATATTTTCATGGAATCCTTATCATACACATGAAGCACGAAGGAATCTGTTGACCAGGAGCTGTCCGATGCGTTCTTAGCCTTTGCGGTCACTGTGTAAATATCCTTGAGTATTCCATCCGGAACTTCTCCTATGCTTAGGGTATAGCTTCCGTTTGCGGTACTTGAGTTATCCGAGTAAATTACAGCTCCGTTTTTGTCAACCTTGAATTCAAAGCTTCCTCCGGTAAATTCGCTCAGGCTCCAACCAATGTTAATTTTACTTGTTTCATCTGTTATATAGTAGCTGTCAAGAACGGATAATTTCACTTTTGCAGGCTGCGGATATACAATTATGAAGCCTGTTGCACTAAGTGACAAAGCTGTATTGTCCGGATTTGCAGAGCTTACCTTTACCGTGTACGCCGGGTCTGTTTTGTTTGACACAATAGATAAAATATTTGCCGGCACCGTATATTTGTTGACATCCGTTACGGAAGCCGTGTGTATCAGCTTGCTATCATCAATGGACTCCTTGTCAGGATAATTTCCTTCATATATTTCTATGGTGAACACCGCAGGAACGCCTTCTGTCCTGTTGATTAAATTTTGACTCCATACAATATTTGCGGTTTCATTTTTCTTTGCTGTAAAGGCATTGTTGCCTAACGGAAATACAATGGCAGGAGGCCCTCCATCCGCAATTGTAAACTCGGGTGTTGACGCTTGCACCGCACCAAATCCTCCGTTGTCGGCAACTGCCGTGAATACAACGCTCCCTTGACTCACCGGCGCAATTGTTCCTGTTGCTTCATCAATTATGGCAATGCTCTCATTGCTGCTTTTCCAGCTTATAATCCCGAATGTGGCATCCGCAGGATTTACGCTCGCTTTCAATTGGGTTGATATTTCTGAAGTGAGGTAAATTTTATTATTTTCCGGATAGCTTGCGGTATCCAATACCACCTCACTTACCAACACAACCGGAGCGACGGATGTCTTTGCCGTCTTGCCGTAAACAACAGTTCCGCCTTCAAAATAAGCCGATGCTCCTGAGGGCGAATAATATGTTCCGTCCATATACAGCTCAATATTCAGGTCTTGCTGTGATACTGCCGCATATCGCGAAGCAGGAATTTCGGCTGTAAAGTACGAGCCCTCCAAAGCACCTTCTCCGCCCATAATCAGCGGATAAGTGTCCCCGTTTGCCTTAATATACCCCCTTTTCAATTGCTTTTTAGTTACGTCAAATTCATCCTGCTGTTCAAGCCACTGTGAAATATCCGTATCAACATCAAGCTTAACGATGATGTCCTGGTTGGGCGCATAAATACCTCCGGCAGGCTCGTTACCTAATTTAATGCTCTTAAATGCCTGAACTTTGTCAATTATCATTTCAACCCCGGATATGGTTGTTAAATGTCCGTCGGCAGGCCATACCGAAGTTTTATTGTTCTTGAGGTCAGTAATATTTCTTATTGATTTTATCACTAAGCTGCTGTCGGGTTCTTTGGGTACCTCATATAAAAATGTAGCATATTTGGATATTGTGGATGATTCTTCGGGCTCTAAAACAGTGTCTTCTCCCTGTATTGTCATCTCAATATCTTTTAACTTCACCGGTTCTGAAAATTCAACCGTTACAGGTACAATCTGTCCCGAATAATATTTTATTGCAGATGATGTAACAGCAGAAGAAGCTTTAATGCTTTTCACTGTGGGAGCCGATTTGTCTATAATTTCATAGTATTCACCTACATCGGCAAGCATTGACAAATAATTGCCGGATTTGAATGCTTCGCTTGAATAAGTTGCTTCCATAAAGGATACATATTCCGGCAAAGCGCCGTATGTTCTGAAGTACAGCTGTGTTCCGTAAGGGTCTACAGGATTTTCGGGCATCATTTCCATTGCAATCTTATGCGTGTGGTAAGCAAAATAATCTACACCGACACTGATAACCTTTCCGTATTCCGCATTTGCAATAGGTACCCCATACATATCCTGGAGCAGGGGATATGCCTCCATCGTATTTTGCTGTTTGAATGGATCATGAAGTAATATATAAGGATAATATTCAAACTTTGCTTTTTCAAAACTGCCATGTATATCTTCAGCCGATGTAATAAAATCGTTGTATAACCTTACTAAATTTTCATCTGCCTGAAGATTCGAATAAATATCCGGATTCATATAAGAAGCAAATGTATAATATGATGGGTCGCGCTGTGCGCCATCGTCTCTGATGAATATCTTCTTATCTTCAAACGTATAGCTCATTTGGTGAATCCACGCATAAGTCTTGTTCAAAGTCACAGGAATATTGACAGCCCTCGAATCTCCCTCAAACAATATATTATTCGGTTCGTATACCTGTATATAAAATACCTTTTTACCATCCCACCGCATATCGGATGTATTGTTTGAGCTGAAGGCTTTAACAGTAATTGTTTTGAAAACATTTGACATTCCCTGAGGAATGGTAACGGTTTCATTCTCCTTACGGTAATGGATGCCATCTTTGGCTGAACCGTCCAATGTTCTTATTTTAAAGGAAATATCGTAAGGGAGCACTGTTTCCGTACCATTCTTGTCAATAACCGTAAATTGCAAAATTACACCATCGTCTTCGGACAAATTCGTGAAATTTGTCTTTGTCTTTATAATTACCTTTATTCTCAGATCATGGTTTATAGGAACCTCAGTACTGTCCGAAAGCATGGTGATGCCTTCGCTCTCCATCTGGTTAAAAAGGCTTGTCAGGGAATCCCTGTGTTCCTCCGTCAATGGTGCGGCTCCGGAAAAATACTCTCTCTTAAGCCTTGAAAGTTCCTCTTCTATTTCAATCATTGTTTTTAAATCTGCCAATGTCAGTTCTGTCCCGTCAACACTCACAACACGGCTTAAATCCGCATCCTGTTCACAGAGCATCCTCTTCACCTGCTCCAAGGTCATAGGAGTACCGTCAACCATGATACTTTCACTGACATTGAGATTGCCATCTTCATCTAATAATCCCATGCCGGATAGCTCTCTGATGATATCATCTTCCGTCAGGTCTTCACCATACAGGTTCCTAAGTTTTTCAAGAATTGTCCGGTTTTCTTTCAAGCTGCCCAAAGTGTCTCCCGTATATGCAAATACGGGTACTGCCGGCTGAATAACGAGCATGATTGCAAGCAGCAGGCATAATATTTTTTTCATATTCTCCTCCTTATAATTATTTAATTTATTGTTTTTTAATTTCTTCTATGTTGAGACTGACCGGAAAGGTACCGCTGTTCCATTCTAAACGTGTGGGATAAACTTCAATCCGCCTCCATACAATTAGCTGCCCTAACGGGCTGAATCGGAATTTGCACAGCAGATCAAGCATTGAAAATTCCAACTTTTCGCCATCTTCAAATGTTATGCTCAGGCTGTAATCATCATTTGGTACTGCTTCTAAAAAATAAATGTTATCCTCACCTCCAATAACAGCCCCTGCGGTTAATTTGCCGTCATTTCCTGTTAAGCGGCTATAAAGCATGCATGGGCATACAGGAGTGCATATAAAAATTCCCCTGCATATATTGTAGGGGAATCTTTATTTACATAAAATAGAACAAAAAGTTGTATTTTTATATTATATGAAGTTCTGCTGCCTTTTTGAGTGCATCACCCTTCTTGTTGACACCAAGCTTTTCGTAAATATTTTGAGTGTGTGTTCTGACAGTGGCGGCTGAAATAAATAAAGCTTCGGCTATTTCGGTGCGGCTCATGCCTTTGGACAAAAGTTTTAATATTTCTTTTTCCCGTGAGGTTAACATGCTTCCGGAGAAATTGGGGCTTGATATGATTGAAGAATACATGCTGCATAAATCTATTATTTTTTTAATGTATACCTTGTCGATGTCTTCTTCTAAACAGGACAGTATTGTAAGCAAATTTTTGCCGTTTTCAGCGAAAGGCATCACTATAGCATCCTTTTGTCCTATTTCAAGAGCTTTTAAAAGCCATGATTTTGCTTTTTCCATGCTGCCGCTTTTATATGCCGCAATGGACAAATGAATATAATTATGAATGTATCCTAACTGGTTATCAAATATTCCGAAATAGGGGATGAAGGATTCGCACAATGCTTCAGCCTTTGCCCAATTACCGGAAAGCATAAGCGCTTTGCCATATACTACATAGGAAAATACGGTTCCCTGGATCAGCAAAGAATTAATTGTCATATTTCCTTCCTTTATCCATTTGGGAATTTTTTCATATTCACCCGTACATGAATATATGTACCCTAAGCACAGGTCATAGGTATTCATAAGAATTGATTCTATATTGGACGAAACCTCCCGGTTTAAACCGTTTAGCATAGCCAATGCTTCTAAATACCTGTTTTGGCAGATATACAGCCTTGCAAGAGTTAATGAAGCGCATATAATCATAGAAGTCTGATTTTTTGTTTTTGCTTTGTATACGGTTCTGAGGGCGTTTAACTCCACTTGATTGAAATCTCCGGTTTCCAGCGCATATTCGGCAATAAACAAAGTTCCCGAACCAAGACCTGCTCCTCCCGATACAAGTGAATACAACTCAACATTCATATGAGCTGTTTTCTTAAAGGAACCTGCTTCTTTGTAATAAATGTATGTAAGATGAGGGCTTCCAAAGGAAAATGGACCCTGGCAGCTTGCAATAAGTGGTACACCGCCCTTAAGGAGGTCTATAACCGCATTCGTGTGCTGAAGCATAACTTCCAAGTTATTAAATGCTAAGAAAATCTTTATCCAATGAACTGCCGCTTCTATTTCGGTTCTGCTCTCTTTCGTATAGCTTCTGCATGGAATTTCCTCTTCAAATTTCATCAGAAGCTGTCTTCCGTGCATTTTGTTTCCGGAAACAATTGTTGTGTGAATGTATTTCAGGTATGCCATGGGATGATTCCTCACAATATCATCCGGAATCAGGTCAAAGTAGTAAAACAGCATGGGTCTGTCTGATGATTTTATATAAAATTCAGGCTTTTCCAGTTCTTTAAGCATTGATTCGAAATCTTCACCCTTGTATAGATAATAACATGATTGATTAAAATTTTGTTTTTCACTGAACCAATGTCCGGCACGCCTGTAAATATTCTTTTTATCAATTCCCGTATTTTCTGCTTCATTCAACAAAAAGCTTCTGAATACATTGTGAATTGAATATGTTTCAGTTTTTAAATCAAGGTGTACGAATGCATTTTCCGTACTTAAATCAGCTAAAATTTTCTCTAAGTTCTTAATTCCCGTGGAATATTCGGCAAGTTCGGCAGTGAAATTTTCCAACAGTGACAATGCGCACAGGGTTTTCTTGGTTTCTGGGTCATAATGGTCATACAGGGCACATTTTATTAAATCCTGAACGGCGGATATTTTATTTAGAGGAACTCCGCTTTTCAGACCTCTGTAAATCATGTAAACAGCCGCAGCCCAACCGTCCGCCACATCTTGAATCTGTTGGATTTTTTCCTTGCCCAGCGGGAAAGACATGTATGCAAAATATTGAGACACTTCGCTGTCAGTAAAGCGCAGCGTATTCATGTCTACCTGATACAGAAGTTTTTTGGCAATAAGTTCAGTCATAGATGTTTTCAGCCGGTAGCGGCTTATGACAACTATATGAAGCCCGGGTATCCGGCACAATGAAGCGGAAATCAGAAAATCATTCAACAAATCGTTTTCCGCATAGTGATAATCATCAAGTACAAGAACACAGCTGCAGCCAATGAATTTATAGCTTATGGCATCAAATAACCTTGCTTTTTGCATATTGTCCGAAGGAAACCCTAAGCCGCACATAATCGCGCCTAATTCTTTATCTATTTCGGAAATTTTCCCGGTCACGACCGTCCAAAAGTATCCGGTATTTTTGCATGCTGCGTTTAACGAAATCCATATGTTGCCTGCATCACATGCGGATAAGAATTCTCTGACTGATGTGGTTTTTCCGTAACCCATGGGAGCAGTTATGATTGTCAGGGGATAATTTATAATATTTTGCAGTTGTTTATTAACTTTATCTCTTTTTAATATACGACTTTTACACATACTATCCCTCCATGGTAAAATAATATCACAACTTCATAAATATTCAATATTTTTTTGTCTTTACCATGATGGTTTTAATGGTTTTAATTCTTCAATTATCACTCTGTGGTCATGTACTTAGTTTTTTTATATTATTTGCTTTAATATATTTGAAAAAATTATTTGATTTTTTATGATTAATATGTCTGATTATCGGAACTGACAGCAGCAAGCATTTTATTTTGTTTTTCTTCATACATGGCGTTATCGCTTCTATGAATGGTTTTTTCCATGTCATCTCCTTCATGGTATTCTGAAACACCTATACTTATGCCTACCGAGAATATGTTGTCACCAACGTTAATGGGCTCCTCAAACCTTTTTTTAATTCTTTTTATTATACCTCTGATATTTCCTTCATTATCCTTCACGCTGACAAATGCCACAAACTCATCTCCTCCATAGCGGCACAAAATATCTGTCTCGCGATGAAAGCATTCCCTTAATCTCTTTGAGCTCTCTCTCAAAATTGCATCTCCAACCTTATGTCCGTATTCATCATTTATAATTTTAAATCTATCCAAATCTAAAAACAAAACATATAGACGTTTTCCTGCATCAACCATGAATCCCTTTTTTATTAGGCAGTCTAAATGGTATCTGTTATTTAATCCGGTGAGCGTATCTGTTGTAATTACTTCCTCTAAATAATCCTTTTGCTGCATTATCTGCACAAGGTTTCTAATTACAACTGCCGAAACGCAAATTAACAGAAAGAAGGTTCCAATCGGTAATATATCATGTCTTAAGTACAAAAATGAATCGGCAAGCATGCTTATTGCTACGGCTACGCCTCCGACTATTATGACTGCGGCTCCCGGCATCTTTTTCCTTACACCCGACCACATAACATATCCGTGGTAAGGAAGTGATATGACGCATAGCCATATATAAGGCTTAAGAAGATTGGCGTATATTTGATTTGGTGTAAATGCAGTAATGAATATGCAGGTGGTAATAAACAATTTGCATACACTTTCGATATATTTATTTGTCTTTGTATAATTCATTGAATTAAAAAACAATACGAATAGCGGAAGCAGGAGATATCCTGTAAGAAACTCTATACGAGTTCCGACCTCCCACGGTATTTCATATATAAAATCATAAAACAGCTTATAGTTGGTAAAAAGAACTCTTACCGAGGTAACAAGACAGATAAACGAAAAGAATACCAGCTGTTTTAAATAACCGTTGATAGAATAAAGCCCCAGGAAAAACAAGCCTAATATATGTATAGAGGAAAAAAGAAAGATTTGTATTCGCTCCTGCTGAGAGGTATGACTAACAAGCAAATTTGCTTCGCCGATTAAAGCTTCTCTCCAAAAGCCTCCGTAGTTATATGAAAAATTTGAAACCTCAATCAAAAGTTCAGCATTCCCGCTGTCGTCCGCCTGAAAATGACCGACCTTTTCCTTCATTTCGGGCACGTGTTCTTCCACAGTATAGCCTACCTTGCCGGCCTTTAACACATCCTCGTTGTTAACAACAAGCCTGTATGCACTTGTTTCACTGATTATTTGAATGCTGTAAAACTTTTCTTTGTCTAAGCCGGAAACGATGAGTCTGTATGTAGCCGTGGAATAAGGATTGTTTTTCTCTGAATCCAGATTAAAGGTGTGCGGTACAATAACATAATTCTCATTCGAAAAATCCGGTATGTCATTTATCATTAAACCGTCATAATACTGCCATTCGCCCGTTAATTTAATCAGACTTTTTTCGTCCCAGTCTGATAAATCAATCCTGCCTTGTTCTGATACCGCAGTAATTATCTCAATATCATTATTGGTAATAATAAAAATTGTCATGCATAGAAGCACACTGATTAATAGTATGTACAAATACCTTCGTTTATCTTTCATGAACACCGTCCGTTAATATATATAATAATTGCATAACCTATTAATAATTAATCTTTAATGTAATATTATATCCCATTTTTGAACAACATGGAATACTTCATTTTATATTTTTTACATTTTTTTCTACTTTTTTGCTGCTTGTCGCTATTTTACCCTTATATCGTATAATTGGTCTAAAAATATAACAAAAAGTCTTAAGTTGCCGGAAATCCTTCCCGAAGATGATAAACAATTAATTGCTGATACTCAAATGTTTGTCAAGCCAAATATGCAATGGTTTATAATAGCTCCATATAAATCACTGAAGTTCATATGCGATAAAGGATATTTAAAAGGAAGTTAAATGTTTATATGATTTATTGATATAAAAAAGCTGTGGATTGCTCCGCAGCTTTTTACATTTTACTATAATGTTAATTTTATGATAATTCAGTTTTGTTCGATTGTATATAATCGGTGTAAGCGTTGATATCAATGCACCGTGGGGGATTCGAACCCACGACCTCTCGGAACGAATTTTAGTGTTCGAGTACTTTCTAAAGCTTCCTAACACATTTATTTTTCAATATTTGTTATACTAAAGTTTACTAAACCGTACTATTAAATTTTAACTATATGTAGTTAAATAATAGTTAAAACTATATATATGCCGTCATCAGCATAACAGATGCAGGATCACCTCCTTACTTAATATTCGCAAGTTTGTTATAAAGTGCATCCGGATATGGATGTTTATCTAAATGCAACATTGTATTGTTATCAAATCCAAATCTTTTTTGAACTTTATCTCTATTAGTGTTACCCGACATCTCCTTTTTTATATTATCAATAAATTTATCCCAATGAGGAAGAATTAAGCGAGGACAATTTTTGCCATTAGGATATTTTTCGCTTTTCCAATATTTGTGCGGAACAATTTTATCTACAGATAGATTTAATGCTTCCAACAATTCAGCTACAAACTTAATAGCTGTTTCTTCTGCGCCAGGCACCTCTGCTATTTCTATGCCTATAGATTTTCTGTTCCCTGCTCCGTTAGCTCCATCACCTGCATGCCATGCTGAAATATTAATAGGCAATTCTTGATATATTTCATCTTTTCCTACTGTGAAATGCCAACTAACATAACCGTTGTTTCTATCAACATACATACTATTCGCAAGCGCTGAGGCATTAGGATTTCCTGTATTATGTATTGTAACGTATTCTGTCTTCATAGGGTAGCCGTACGCTTCCTTGTTTGTCTTAGGGATTAAATGCTGAATTATCTTAATCTTGTCAGACGTAACAATTCCGTTATTTATCTTCATTAACTTCACTTCCGGAATTAATTCTTGATGCATCAACCATACCTTCACCGATGATGTAGGCTACAAGTGTCGCTGAAGCTGATATAATTGCTACAACTTGCTCGATTGTTAAATCAGGCACCTTAAATGCCACCAATATAGCTGTTACAAATCCTGTAATAGCAGCCCAAAACTTTCTACTTGTCAATTTTTGTTTCCAGTTGATTTTCATAATCATTACTCCTTTCGATTTTTCTGATATTTTCTTCTCTTGCTTTATTGTAATAAAAGCCTGTCGCTGTCGCTAATTCCGCAAATACAGCCGGGATTAGATAAGTTAATGCCGATGTATCTTTAGTTATATAACTCATGTACATAACAAACACCGTAACTATTACAGTTCCTATAGACACACCTATAAATATTTTCTTTGAAAACTCCGCCTTGTATTTAATTTTTGAAATAGGCATCTTACTCACTTGAATCACCCTTTTCTATTCTATCAATACGTTTGTGTGCTTGTTTAGAGCTTTCCTCAACTCTCGTTACTCTTTCCGACAAAGCGTTTATGCTTTTATTGGTATCTTTTTGCTCCAAAAGAACATCATCAGTTCGCCGTTTGATGTATTCAATGTCTGTTTTTAGTTGCGCATCATTACTGCCATCATGATAGCTATCTTTTTTAACACCCTTTTGATAACCCAAATATCCGAAAACAATAGCACATAAAGTCCCTACCGTTCCTAATAATTTATAATACATAAATCACCTCAATTTTTTAATATAAAAAGGACCTCAATCGAGATCCTTTATGTAACCAAGTTTTTATATCTACCATAGCACTTTTTTCAATTTATCACCTTCTTAGGACGCGAAATTATCGTTTTGTTCCTTAAATTTCTTCTGCAACTGTTGGAGCATCCCCCCAAACCGCCATGATTGCTGTAACTTGTGCCTGCGGTAGTTCTGCAACTATTTGTTCTCTGCCTTGCACACTGTTTACATACGCCCTTCTCCATATTTCACCAATTGGATATTGTTGCCCCATATAATCAATATATGTTTGCTTCTTAACGCTTACACTGTCCTGATTTAAGTTGTCCAATGTGTATTTTTCTATCATATTTAGCCTCCCTATGCTATTTCATAAATTATACTTCCGCTTATGTCGAATTGGTCGCCTGTATTAATATCTGTTATTAATGCGTTCTCTCTACTGTTTTTCAAAACTCTTATTTCTGACAAATTGTTTGTAACGCTCCTCATTCCAACCCAACCTAGCGCTGTGGTATGAAGTACGGATAAAACTATAATCCCGCTTTCGTCAATTTGTTTAATAACAACGGGAAAACCACCTATGGTAATCAAACCTTCTCCGCCTGTTAGTGTTGCTCGAATAAAAAAACTGCATTTAATTAATTTACCTTGTTTGACATAAGTTCCTCTTTGTATACTATAAGATATACTCGGTTGTATT